>OLFV01000233.1_pt1 | contig 68248 bp, 67 predicted proteins | sample 1605551 | NCBI WGS metagenome assembly OLFV01 (sample SAMEA3888922, study PRJEB22519) | human gut metagenome | biome: human gut; feature: human-associated habitat; material: faeces | place: Denmark | collected 2011 | reverse complement strand
GGGTTCCTTACTTTCTCGTCGTTGTTTAATTTTCAAGGTCCTTAACCAGCCTTTCAGCCGGCCGCTCTTCTCTCGAGCGCTTAGCTATAATACCAAAGTGCAAGGCAAAAGTCAACACTTTTTTTCAAGTTTTTTCAAGTTCTTTCACACTCTGCCGAGCGTTTCTCCAAATCCTTTATTATTTATATACATTATATACAGCAGAGAAAAGCGCACGGTATTCGCCGTGCGCACCAATCAGAATTCCATTTTATCATAAAAACAGGTTTGACTTTTCTTTGGAAAAAAATTTGAAAAACTTTGCCAGCCTTCTGCCAACTGCCGGTATTCTACCCGAAAGTCATACACGGTAAAGCCTCCGTCATTATAGGTGATCCACTTGGCGTCCGGCTCAAAACCGAAGCTGCGTGTGTTGCAGTAGGCCACTGCCGTGCCGCCGATCAGCAGCGCCGTGCACAGCAGAAGCAAAATGGGGGTTGGGTGTTTCTTCATAACGGCTCCTTATTTTTCGTAATCCTGGATGACCTGCGCCAAGGCGATGGCAAACAGCCGAGCGGAATAGCAGGCTTCGTCCAGGGTGTTGCCGTCCGTGCCCACCTCCAGCAAAAAGGAATTGCGGGTCATATCCATATTATACTTACGCTCGGAAAAGAGAATGGGGCGCATCAGCCCCGGGCACTGTTTCTCCACTTGCTGCTGCACTGCCAGGTCAAAGCGCAGGTTATATTCCCAATCCGGAAAGTTCTTGACCCGATTGTATTCACACCCGGCAATGATCATCATCCGGGCGGCTTTTTTCCCCTTGATCTTGGCGGTAGGCTTTACCTTGGTCTTATTATCGTATGTAATATCGTCCCGGTGCACATCAATGGTGATCTCTATGGACGGGTACTTCTCCAAATACCCCGCCACCGTTTTGCGGGAGTGGTCGTAGGCGCCGGAGTAGTCCTTGTCGTGGGTGGTGCGGTCGTGCACCACGCCGATCCCGCACTTTTCCAGATACGCGCAAAGTTCGTCCCCGACCCGCACCATATTTTGGGTACTGCTGTCGCTGCGCAGGTCGGTGGACTTGGTATAATAACCCGCGTCCAGGAGGGTGTAGCCCTCTGTGGTGTGGCTGTGATAGATCAGCACCGTCGGCTTGGCCGCGTTGGGCACGGACAGGGCCGCCTTCTGTTTAAGGAGTGCCTCTATGTCCGGACGATAAAACGAAGCGGGGATCTTGCTCTGAATTGCCAGCGAACCGAAAGACAAGATCGTCCCCCCGCCCTGGTAACTCTCCTCGCTGGTTTTGCCCACCTGCTTTTGGCTGCCGATCACTTTTTTCTCTTGCTGCATCAACTTCGCCACATCCGCCGGGGTCTCGGTAATGTGCGCATAAGGGTCGCTGTCCTTCCCTGAAATGGGGTGCATTGCCTGCGCCTCCCGGGTCGCGGTAGTCTTAGTATGCGTCGTTTGCGCCGATTTTATAGTAGAAAATTCTGTATTTATTTTGTTGCTGAAATAGGTGGGCGAAAACACCGCCGCCACCCGCTGACCCACCGCGCCGACGGCAGAGATCCGAGGTGCCGCGCTCACCAGCACCGCCGTGACCAATACCGCCGCCGCAATATTGCAAAAGAAGGCCGCCCGTTCTTTTTTCATATCCAGCTCCTTTGGCTTCGTCCTGCTTCTATTCTCATATAAGAATATGCACGCCGGCGCCGGATTATCCCACCAGCGTGTACAGATCCCGGGGCTGCAGGTGCCGCTGGAGGCACACATTGATGGACATACCCAGCAGCTTGGCGCCCCGGTTGATCAGCTGGTCGATCTCTCTGGGGGTCACATACATCTCCTCCGCCGTACCGCCCAACACCCGACTGCTGACCACCGTGGGAATGCCCAGTGCCACCACCGGCACGCCCAACACCCGGGCACTGATCTCCCGCCGATGATTGCCCACCCCGGAACCGGGGGCAATGCCTGCATTTGACAGCTGCACCGTGGTGCCCAGCCGATCCGCCGACGATGCCGCCAGCGCGTCCACCACAAGCACGCAGTCCGGGTGCACCGTGTGAACCATACCCGCCACCACCTCGGCGCTCTCCATACCGGTGTTGCCCAGCACCCCGGTGGTAACGGTAGACACATCCGTCAGTGGTCCCAGCGCCCGGCGCAGTTCTCCGGCAATGTGACGGGTGGCCAGCACATAGCGGTTGGTCTCCGGCCCCAACGCATCCGCAGTGATGGCGGTGTTGCCCACCCCGGCAACCAATACCCCGGTGGGGTGATCCGGCAGCAGCCCCCGCAGCAAATCGGCGATCCGCTCTAACCGCCCATCAAACAGCTGGGTCTCCTGCGCCATGGGCGACACCCGGTAGGTGATATACTTGCCCACCGGTTTGCCCAGGGCTTTTTCGCCTCGGGCGTCCAGCACTTCCACCACGGAAATGCCATCCTGCTCCCGCACTTTTACGCCGGGCAGCACAGTTTTTTGCTGATTTTCATAGCTTTCCAGTGCCAAATCTGTGCGATTTTCCATATTTTTCACCTGATTTTTATAGTTTTTCAATAAAAGTATGTCCAAAAAGAAAAAAATACTTGCATTTTAGATTTGCGTGTGCTATGATGTTTAGGCATTAAAAAGAAAACGGGGCTATGCCCTTCTACCTAATCCACCGCTAAAGGAGTGAAAACCATGCCCAACATTAAGTCTGCTAAAAAGAGAGTCAAGGTCAACGCTGTGAAGGCCGCCAACAACAAGGCCCGCAACACCGCCCTCAAGACCGCCATCAAGAAGGCAAATGCCGCTATTGATGCCAACGCTGAGGACAAGACCCAGGCTGTGCAGTTTGCCTGCAAGAAGATCGACCAGGCCGCTGCCAAGAACCTGCTGCACAAGAACACCGCAGCCCGCAAAAAGAGCAATTTGGTCAGCAAACTGAACCGCGCATAAGCGCCGACACTCAGTTTCTATCGAATTTTCGCTTCCTGCATTTGCAGGGAGCGTTCTTTTTTTGTCGCCGGCCGCGGCTTTTGCGAAAGTAGACATCTTTCTGCTGTTTTGGCGCTTGACTTTGCCGCCAAATCCATTTATAATAGAAACAGATTTTATAAGGGGGTTCATTATTATGAATTTCAAAACGATCCTGAAAGTCATTAGTGCCATCGTTGCCATTGCAGGCGTGGCCGTTGCCGTATATCTTGCGATCCAGAAGCTGACTGCTCCCAAAGAGGCAGAGTATTTCGACGACAGCGATTTCTTCGAGTGCGATAACGATCTGGAGATCGTAGAGACTGCCGCTGCGGACACCCAGGTGCAGGAAAAGGCAGAGCCGGCTGAGAAAAAGGCGCCCGCCAAAAAGAGCGCACCTAAGAAAAAGGCACCTGCTAAAAAGGCTGCCAAATAAGCAAAACACAATGCAATGAGGGGATGGCTTTCGCCGTCCCCTAACTTTTTTGGAGGTATTCTATGTATTCCTGCGGATTGGTGCTGGAGGGCGGCGGCAACCGTGCCATTTACACCAGCGGCGTGCTGGACGCCTTTATGGATCAGGGGATCACCTTCCCTTATGTTATCGGCGTGTCGGCAGGCAGCTGCAATGCTGTGTCTTACATCGGCAAATGCCGGGGTCGTCAACACGATATTTCCATTCAGTACAGCGGCGACAAACGCTTTATGAGCCTGGAAAACATGATAAAGAACGGCGAATTCTTAAACGGCGAGTGGTTGTTTGGGGAATTAAGCTACGATTTGTCCCCCTTGGACCAAGAGGCCTATGACCGGGCGAACACCACCTTGTGCGTGGTGGTTACCAACGCCCTCACCGGCAAGGCGGAATATATGTACCCCAAGGACTTCCACAAACGGGGCTGCCCCATTCTGCGGGCCAGCTGTGCCCTGCCCGGCGCCACCAAGGGGGTTGTGCTGGGCAAAGACCGGTACTTTGACGGCGGAGTCACCGACTCCATTCCCCTGGCTCACGCCTACGAGGACGGGTGCCAAAAGGCAGTAGTGGTGCTTACGCAAGATCGAAATTATCAAAAGCAGCCTATGGGTCATGCGCGCCTGATTCGGCGTATATTCCGCAAATATCCGCTGATGACCCGGGCGATACTGAATCGGTATAAAATATACAACCGCCAACTGGAAACCGTGTGGGACGCCCAAGGCCGAGGCGATGCCTTTGTGATTGCACCGGACCATCCGCTGCACTGCCCCACCTTAGAGCGCAACACAGATAAGCTGGAGCAGATTTATCAAACCGGCTACCGCAATGCCATGGAGCAAATGGACGCGCTGAAGGCGTTTTTAGCCAAACCGTCTCCCTTTACGGAAATCAAATAAAAATGCCTGACAGACCGTTCTGTGGCCTGTCAGGCAATCAAATCCCCTGTATGCCAAGCGGCACGCAGGGGATTTTTGTTTGTTATTTTGCTTTCACTGCGGCAGCTTGGGCAAAGCCGTCCTTGGCGTCACCCTGTGGCGTAATCTCTACCGTGTCGCCCTTTTGCAGCAGCAGAACCTGCATACAATCGGTAACCCGGATATAGTAATACACGCCGTCCACCTGCAAGTAATAAACGGTGTTGCCGTCGTTTACCGAGGACTTAATGTCCGTGATCTTGCCGGTGATCGTTTTGCTGTCTGTAGGCGCAGACGGCTTTGCAGACGGCTTTGCCGCACCGCCGGTCTGTTCTCCGCTGGCAGTGGCAATCTCTGCCTCGTCCTTTACATAATCCGCTGCGTCCACGGTCTTGGCGATCCAGCCCTTGTCCTTCATGGCGTTGATATAGTTCTCCACCGCCGTATTCAACGCCTTGGCGTCGCTGTTGGTATCAATCAGACCGGTGCCTACCACCGTCTTATCCTCCAGGCTGACTAACGCATAGCCCTTGACGGTGTTGCTGTCGCCGTACAGACTCATAAAGTAGGAGGGCTGACCCTCAATATCCAGCAAAATGGGGAATGTGGCTGCATAACCAAAGTTCTGCACCGCATCCTGGGCAGACTCCATAGCAGAGGTTTCAATGGCACCGCCGTTTTGGTAATACCGCACCTCCTTGGTGCGCTGGTTGCACAGGATAAAGCCGAAGTTGGAGGTGTCCGTCTTAGAAGATGTGATGCCGGTGTACACCCACACATCATCGTCCATGGCAATATAGCCGTTGCCGCTGGAGGCCACATTCACATCGTTCTGGAAGATAATCGAGTTCCAAAAGCCCTTTTTCAGTTTGCCGTAATAGTTGTACTGCTCGATCAGCAGCTGGTCACTATACACCACATCAATCCAGTTCAGGCTCTTGTCCTTGCGCACGGTGTCAATGGGATAATACTTGCTTTCGCCGCTGAGCGCGTCCGTTACAATGGCGCCCTGCACATCCGTGCCGCCAAACAGACCGATTTTCTTGGTCAGGGACGCCGTCACCCAATAGGGGTGACCGCTCTCGTCGATCTCAAAATTAGGGGTATCCAGCAGCTTGGTCGGGTACTGGAACCGCAGGTGACGAATCAACTTCTCGTTAAAATACTCCGCCGGGGAATACTGGATACCGCTGCCGAATTTTTCCACGCAGTTGACCACAGTAACCTTTTGGCTCACCACATCAATCAGAATATACGCGGGCAAGCCGTTTTTGGTATTGTTGACCCACTTGAATACATCCGCATATTGCAGGCTGGCCACACGGCAGGGCACGCCCCGGTAGTTGATCTGCGTGGTGGCGTCCGCAACCACATACTGGCTCTTGTACTGAGACAGAGAGCCCAACTGCTGGTCTGCCAGGGTCTTGGCCCGAGAGGCGTCGATCCGGGGCACCTCATCATAGCTGATATCGGAGAAATCCCGGTCAAAGTCGCTGTTCTGCACCGTCATTAGATCGCTGTAAGCGGAAGCACGGAAGATGGTGGCACCTACCAGGAAACCCACCAGCATCACCACAGCGATCACCGCCACAATGACCACCGGTATCAGGGTCTTTTTCTTCACATATTCCAGACGCTCCGCCTTCTTGTTGGCCCGGCACACCAGGAAAAAGGACCCGGCAAATACCACCACCAACAAGATCAAAAACAGATACAACTGGGTGTCGTGCACATTCAGTGCCGGCAGCATCATATAATAGGCAATGCCGCCCACCACCGCAGTGATCAGGGCGCACAGCAGCAGCCGCAAGGGCATTTTGCCCGGCTTGACCACCGCCTGCACTTCATCTCGCTTGGGCCAGGCAAACTTGGACTTAAAATCATTCAGTACCTCGTCTGCATCATAATTATAGTTTGGTATTTTTTCGCTCATTCTATTCTCCTTAATATAAGGGATACGCCCCCGAGGGTGCGTTCCACTTCATTATACAGGATAACCGCCGTCAAAGCAACATAAATCCGCAGTGAATTTATTCCAACCCACACGTCGTGACGATCGGCCTATGTTTATGCCGCCCCTGAAAACAAAAAATTCCGCACCCGGAGGTGCGGAATTTTTTTGCTTTTTGTAAAATCGGAACAGGTGTTTACGCCTTGGTAACGCCCTTGCTTTCCTGCATGTACTTTTCGCTGGCAGGTGCAGACCACTTCATGGTACAATCTACGGTGGCGTTCTTATCACGGATTACAGCGATGCAAGCGTGAGATACAACCACGTGAGCTTCCATCACATAATCGGCCTTGGTGATCTCCTTGGTCTTGGTGTCGATGGTCACGGTAGCGGTACCGCCGTAGTAATGCACCTTGCAGTTATCGGCAGTAGTGCCCTCGGACCAAGACAGTACGCTGATGCTGTCCACGGTGGAATCAATGGCGCCCAAAGACTGGAACATATGACCCTGTGCGTCCTTACCGGGTGCACTCATGTTTACATACTTGGGCTGCATCTGCAGGGTGATGGTGCCGTCGCCATTGTCCTTCACATTGGCAGTCACCAGATCATCAGCCACCAGGCGGCTGGTCTGCAGGGACTCGCCCTTGCCGTCCCACTCGTCCGTATCCAGCTTAGGATCTCTGTTGGTGGAGGGAACCAGACCGTTCAAGCCGGGATGGTAAATGGGCTTTACGATACCGGGAACCATGTTATTGATGGTCTTATTCACGCTGCCGTCAATGGCAATGTTATGTACATTCAGATCCTCTTCGCAAAGCATCTTGTAGTAGGTCTGGGTCTGGCCTTTATCGTCCTTATACTGGGCGGTCAAGGTCTTGGTGTAGTCGTAAGCCTGCTTGTAATAATCGGCAACAGCGGCCACATCCTTAAACTCAACGCCGCCGTAAGTACCGGCCTTGAATTCCTCAATAACGGGCTTATCATAATCCGCTTCACTGGTAGCAGCGTCTTTCTGACCCTTGGTCTTCCAACTGCCGTCCTTCACCTCATTGATTGCCTGGATCGCGCCGTCGGTCACATAGTTGATCTTTGCACAACCGGCAAAGCAGCCAACGATCAGTGCAACTGCAAGCACCAAACCGAGGCCCTTGAATGCGTATTTCTTCATACGTATAGTTTCCCCTTTCAAAAGTCGAAATCCGTTTTACAAAAACGTACATATAAAATTTATATTAAATTTACCAAAAAGTCAAGCCCCATTTACAAAATTAGTGTTTAATTTTTCATATCGCCTGTATTTTTAACATATTTATTGCGATTTGCACGGCAGTGTGCTATACTTTTGTGTAGATGGGGGCATTTTTCGCCCCTGTTCATCAAGCGAAAATCAACAAGCGAGGTTTCAGATATGAGATGTAAAAATTGCGGAGCGGAGAACGATGACAGCCGCTATATCTGCGAAGTATGCGGTTCCCCCCTATATGATGAAAATGAGCTGAGCGCGCAAGCAGATCAGCAGCCTGCCGACGCAACACCCGGCGGCGCACCTGCACCTGCCCCCCGACCGAACCCGGAGGAAGATAAAAAGTTGCAGCAAAAGAATAAGCAGAGCATGATCATTATTATCGTGCTGTGCGTGGTACTCATTGCCGTGGTGGTGGGTATCATCATCGCCGTGGCCTCCGGCCATCACGACAAGGAAACCACCACGGCGCCGGACACCTCCGTCTCTGTCCCTGTTAGCGACGACCGGGACTATACCAATAACAATTATGCCACCGAGAAGCCTGCGGAAACCACCACCGAGAAGCCTACGGAAACCACCACGAAGAAAGAAACCACCACCAAAAAACAGACGACCACAACCCAAGACAGCAGCGTGCGGGTAAATGTACGCACCCAGGGCGGCGGCAGCGTCACCGGAAGCGGCAAATACGAGGAGGGCGACAATGTGACCCTCACCGCCACCCCCAGAGACGGCTATGACTTTGACGGCTGGTATATGAACGGCGAACTGCAATCCACCGACTCCACCTATTCCTTTACTGTAGGCAGCAAGGATATGACCATCTCCGCCAAGTTTGTGGAAACTGCGCCGGAGGTCATGCCCGGAGGTACAGACTGATGACCAAAGGCGATCTGGCTCGGCAAAACTTCAAGTCCGGCTATAATTGCAGCCAAGCGGTGGCTTTGGCGTTCCAAGATAAGATAGGTATGGACCCGGACACCATCGCCCGGCTCACCATAGGCTTTGGCGGCGGTATGGGTCGTATGCGTGAAGTGTGCGGCACCATCTCCGGCGTGACTTTTGTACTGTCTGCCCTTTACGGCGATCGGCCGAAAAGCGAGGTCTACGCCATGGTGCAGCAGGTGGCAAAGGGCTTTCAGGCGGAGACCGGCTCCCTGGTGTGCCGGGTGCTCCTGGGACTGGACCCGAATGTGAAACCCACGCCCCAGGCGGAACCCCGCACGGAGGGCTACTACAAAAAGCGTCCCTGCGCCGAATTATGCGCCCTGGCCGCCGACCTTTTAGAAGATTATTTAAAAAATATCACTTAAAAGGCTTGCATTTTGCAATACGATGTGCTATATTATTTGAGCAAAAGCGCAGTAGTGCTTTTGCATATGCGCTGGTAGCTCAGTTGGATAGAGTGTCTGGCTACGAACCAGAAGGTCGGGGGTTCGAATCCCTTCCAGCGTACCAAAAAGCCGTAGAACGCTTTTGCGTTTTACGGCTTTTTATTATGTTTTGGGTTGTAGGGATTCGAACACGAGTGTCCAAATTTTGAGCAAAGCGAAAAAATTTGGGAGAAAGGTCCAGTGGACCTTTCGATACTGAGTGACGAGCCCTTCCAGCGTACCAAGCGTACCAATAACAGGTAGATATCGGCGCCTATGACACCTGCGGTCATCTGTGCAAATACTGCTACGCCAATACAGACCCGGTGACATGGTACACCAAGCCGCCCAAATCAGTTGGCTGGATCCCCAGCTGCGCCTGGAATTTTGAAAGAGGAAGCCGTATGAAACATAAAATTTTAGAAACCAAGAATCAAGTCAAATTACAGCTATATGAAGCATACCTGACCCGACAGGCCATTCCGTACAAGAAAAGATACACGCCCATATCCGGCGGTTACTGCCTTTACGTTGATAAAGCCAACCTATCCCGGATAGACGGAAAAGAAGCACTTGGCGACCTATACGGCAGCGTGGAAAAATCTTACTTTGGCATTACAGACTGCCCCAACGAGAAGAAATAGCGCCCGGCAGAACCGAATACTTCCGGCTGGGCAAATTCTATCCGTTGACACCCGGCTGAACTTCTTATATAATCAAGGTAGGATGGTGTGCCCGATTTTGGCAATCGGCGCTATGGTGGGGTGAGCAAATTTCTCTCCGCCTGCACAGCGGGGGCGGATACCATCTGCCTGCCAATGCATCCGTATTGGCTTGCCACAAACCCGCTGCACAAAATACAAACATATATTATGGAAGGTGAAATCATGCGTACCACATCCACACCCGGCAAACAAGCCGGCTTTTGGCACCGACTGAAAAATTCTACCATGCGGACACCCTGGCACATTCTGCGCCAGCTGGCGCTGCTGGCACCCCTGGGCACGCTGTGCCTGCCTATGTTCTACGCCGGGCACAAGAATGTATCGCTGATCACCATCATTCTCTGCCTGTCCAACCACGGTGCGGACCTGCGACCCATGATAACCGATAAAGGCTACGGCTTTGCGGTGGCAGCCGTCTTCTGTGCGCTGGTGCTGGGAATCGCGGAACTGATCTGTTCCCTGTTCACCGCGGCCAAGGGCGGCGATCGGCGAAATATGACCGCCTTTGGGATAAACGCTGCCGTCTTTGCACTGGCGGCTTTTTTAGCCATTGGGTTCGGCGCCCGCGCCAAGGTCGGATTGGCGGTGACCTTTGGCATTTACCTGCTGCAATTTCTGCTGCACACCAAAGTCAGCGGCAAAAAAATGCGCCCGGCTGCCGCAGGCGTAACAGCCCTGCTGGCGGTGCCCATTGTGCTTTCCCTTTGTTTCCTTTATAAGGCGCAACCGGCGCAATACACTGCGCCCGACAGTGAGACCGATGATATACGGACGGTTACTTTTAATGTGGCCAGTGTGTTTGGCAACCGCTTTGACGATACGGACAGTATGACCCGCTGCGCGCGCTTTGCCGCCTATATGAACCAATGCAAGCCGGACTTGATTGGCACCCAGGAAATGAACATCTACTGGTACAAAGCGCTGCAAACCACCCTGCCGGACTACGATGCCTACGGCGTGCAGCGGGGCGGAGACGCTACGGACTGGAACAGCGAGATGAACCCGGTCTTTTGGAATAAAACCAAGTACACCGCTTTAGAGAAGAACACCTTTTGGCTCAGTGAAACGCCGAACAAAGCCAGTCGCTACACCTACACGGACGAAAACGGACAGCCCGGCCAAGCCGGTTGCTACCGCATTTGCAGCTATGTGGTGCTGCAAGACCGCACCACCGGCAAGCGGCTGCTGTTTCTCAACACCCACCTGGATAACGCCTCCCAGCAGGCAGCGGACTTTGGCGCCGAGGTAATTATCGAACACCTAACCGCCTTGCAGGCCAAGTACGGCAAAGATGCCGGCGTGGTGCTCACCGGTGATTTTAACGAAACGCAAGAGGACGAGGCCTACCGTCGAATCGCCGCCCGACTGCAAGACTGCACCGACCCTGCCAAGAAAACCACAACCTACCAGGAGTGGGGCTACTGTGATACCGGAAGCGAGCCCATCGACTTTATCTTTACCAGCGGCACCGGCAGCGATTATACCGTCTTAAACGACCTGAGCGGCGGCTATGTGTCCGACCACTATGGGGTCTACACCAACATTCGTTTGTAAATCTAGAAAACGCACCCGACCGGGAAAAGTCGAGTGCGTTCTTTTTTATTCCGCCGTTGGCGATCGTCGGGCCTTGCGCTGCAAAAGGGCAAAAGCCACCAGACAGATGGCCACGGACAAGAGAGAACCGACTGCGGTAGCCAGTCCCATCGGGAATAGGGTGTCTGGGAAGCGCAGCGAGGTCAAGTACACCCCGGGCACGCGCACCAGCGAGATGGACAAAATATTGTGCAAAAAGCTCAGCCCGGAGCGGCCGCAAGCACAGAAGTATCCGCTAAAGCAAAAGTGCACGCCTGCAAAAATGCAATCGAAAATATACCCTCGCAGGTACTGCCCACCCAGGCGCACAACCTGTGCGCCGGCAGCGGTGGTATCCGAGGTGAACAGCGCCACCACCGGCTCAGAAACGAACTGAATAACTACCGTCACAATCACCCCAAAGCCCACAGCTAGCAACAGAGCGTAGCGCAGGGTCTGCACCGCCCGTCGGGGATTGCCGGCACCGATACACTGGGCGCCCAGAGCAGACACGGTAGACAGCATGGTCGAGGGCACCAGGAACAAAAAGCTGATGATTTTCTCCACAATACCCACGGCAGCGGCATCATTCAGCCCACGGCGGTTGGCAATAACAGTAATAATGATAAACGCCACCTGGATCAGCCCATCTTGCAGGGCGATGGGCACGCCGATCTTCAAAATGGCGCCGGCAACCGGGCGACTGGGTCTCAGATCCGCCTTTTGCAGGCGAATGCCACTACCCCCGCGTTTTAAGAAAAGCAGCGCAACCGCCACGCTGATCCCCTGGCTTAAAGTGGTACCCAGAGCAGCACCGGTGGAGCCCATATGCAGCGGCCCCATAAACAGGCAGTCCAGCACGATATTGCAAACGCAGGCCACGGCGATAAAGTACATGGGTCGCTTGCTGTCGCCCATACCGCGGAAGATGGCGCTGATGATGTTATACGCCGTTATAAAGGGAACACCTAAAAAGCACACGGTCAGGTAGGCCACTGTGCCCTCCACCGCTTCTGCGGGGGTAGACACCAAGCTTACCAGCGTGTGCCGCAGGATCAGCAAAATCACCGTAAGCACCAATGACAAGCCAAAAAACAGGGTGATGGTGTTGCCGGTAAAGCGCCCGGCACGCCGCCGATCTCCGGCGCCTACCGCCTGGCCGATGCAAACGGTGGTGCCCATCGCCAGCCCCAGCAACATAACGGTGAGCATGTGCATCACCTGGGAGCCAACGGACACGGCGGTGGTATCGGCCACCGTGCCAAAACGGCCGATAATCAGCAAATCTGCCATACCGTATAGCGTCTGTAAAAAATAAGAGAGCAAATACGGCAGCGAAAAGCGCCAAATGCTTTGCAGCACGCTGCCGGTGGTCCAGTTCTTTTCCATGATCGTCCTCGCGCAATAGAATGCATCTATTATATACGCCCCGATTGTGAAATTGCAAGGGACATGCAAAAAACCGCACCTGCGTCAGGCGGTTTTTGCATCAAGCAAGTATGGACAACCAGCGGCTGAAAAAATGCGGGAGCCAACCGACACACCGATTAAGTTATCGTCCAATGTGTGCCAAAGAACTGTACTGCAAGGTAAAGAAAAGACGAAGCCCATAATCGTAAATCAAGCTCAAGACATATTCTTCCTTGCGCTTTGCTTTTTGTTCACATTTCTTTTATAAATCCGTGTTACAATTATGATATAATACAGTACAGAAAGAGAACACCGCACTGGGCACCGGCAGCGATTATACCATCTTAAACGACCTGAGCGGCGGCTATGTGTCCGACCACTACGGGGTCTACACCAACATTCGTTTGTAAAGCCAAATACCCTCGATCACAAGGGACTGCTCCCGCCTTTTTTGGCAAAAAGCGATTATACGGTTCCATACCTCCATCGCTCCGCTGTTTTATACATTTCCGTTTACAAACCGGCGGTAGCATACCCATTCCTCTTGACGGTTAGCATAGCGGGAATTGCCGCGCAGATCCGGCAGACGGTACTGGCGGGCAATATACCGTCCCAGATAGGCGGTAACGGCGGTAGCACCGGTTACATTCAGGTGATTGCCTGCGTCCCGAAAAGCGACGGCGCCGTCCAATCCCATTTGATCGTACAGCAGGTTCAAATCCAGAAATTCCAATTCTCGAGCGGCTGCAAATTCCGCCACACCTCGATGGCGGGCTGCATTCCAGGAAGTTACGGTGGGCAGCTCCACCAGCAACAACTGTGCGCCGTTTTCCCGGCAAAGCTGCAAAATCCGATCCGCTGCTTTTCGGTTTTCCGCACGGATCTGCTCCCGTTCCCCGGTGTCTGCCATATAGTCCGGCATTGCCAGCCGGGTAACCTTGGTACTGTAGCGGTAGCCGTGGGTGCGACGAATAGAGGGAAAATCGCCGGGCGTCACTTGTGCACCGGTCTGCCGAAACACAGAGGCTAAATTGCGCATATCCTGTCCCAGGTGCTTCGCCCTCGTTTGACGGGCCAGCACCCGGGGCATTTCTCTTTCCTGCGGATTGTGGTCATAGAGCATATCCGTTTCCAGCACCACCAGCTCCGGAGACTGGGTGGCAAACACACGCTCCAGCAGGGCGTAAGATTTGGTCAGCGACTGACGGGCAGAGGCGTACACAGTGGCGCTATACCCTTGATTTCCCCACAGTACGGGCGGCACAAAGCCGGAATACAAATCGCTGTTGCCCACGCAGGCAATCTGTACCGTGTTCTCCGGCTCCGGCACAAAAGCATACGGATCATCTGCCGCGCGCTGCCAAGGCAGCCCATTTCCAAATAAAAGAACGCCGATCAGCAACACAGAACGCCCCCGGGTCCATAAAGAACAGAGCATAGAGTCACTTCCTTTCTGCCCTCAGTATATCTTGCTAAAAATCAGTTCAAGGCAAGGAAAAGTAAAAAATTGGAAAAGATGCGGTGCAAAAAAAAAGAACTTATACAAGCACAGACAAAAATCAAACGTGATCGGAGAAAAGCCATGTATTTTACTTACGGCGAAAAAGAACTTCATTTTCTGCGGCAAAAGGACAAGCGCCTGGCAGAGGTGATCGACCGCATAGGACCGGTGCGCCGCACGGTGGATACGGACCTGTTCTCCGCAGTGGTGCACCACATCATCGGCCAGCAAATCTCCACCAAGGCCCAGGCCACCATTTGGCAACGTATGTGCGACGCACTGGGCACCGTGCATGCGAAGACGGTGCTGGGCGCCGGTGTGGAGGGATTACAGGCGCTGGGCATATCTTACAAAAAGGCAGAGTACATCACCGATTTTGCCCAAAAGGTGCTGGACGGCAGCTTTGATATAGAGGCAGTTTGGTCCATGCCGGATGATGAGGCTATCAAAGCGCTTTCGTCCTTAAACGGCATTGGGGTGTGGACAGCGGAAATGATTCTGCTGTTTTGTATGCAGCGACCCAACATACTTAGCTACGGCGATCTGGCGATTCATCGTGGCATGCGCATGGTATACCATCATCGCAAAATCGACCGCAAATTGTTTGAGAAGTACCGTCGCAGGCTCAGTCCCTATTGCAGCGTGGCCAGCCTGTACTTTTGGGCGGTAGCCGGCGGTGCGTTGCCGGACATGAAGGACTATGCACCAAAGACAAAGAAACAAACCGGAAGGCAAAAGAAATAAACCCGCAGCTTACGATACAGAACACGATAAAAAACGAAAAGAGCCGCAGCATAACACTGCGGCCCTTTCCGTTATAGAGGATATACGATAGAAAAAGATGGAAAAAAGTTTTCCCATAAGGCTCTCGCCTTACAATTTACAGTATAGAGATCATTTTTGAACGATTTTACGGCTTTTTGTAAATAAATCGTTACACTTTGAAACCTGTAAGGATTTTCCGCCCGGCGGGCGGGAATTTGGATTGACAAGCCTTTCTTTCCTTGCTATACTAAAAGTAGGATATTTTGTCGATAGGTGCGTAGTTCCCTTGCGGGGCTGCGGCGCCGCGACTGTAACTTTAGATAGAGCCGAAAGGGCAATGGTGATGGCAATGGCAAAAAACAGAGTACACTTAAAGATCGGCGGTTCCGCCTACACGGTGCTCACCGATGACGCACCGGAGTATGTGGAGGAGTTGGCCGAGGAACTGGACAAGGAAATGCGCAGCATTATCAATGAGAACCCCAGTCTGTCCGTAACCCAAGCGGCGGTGCTCACTGCGCTGGACAAGGCAGACACCTGCAAAAAATCCACCGCTTCCTCCGACAATCTGCGTGCCCAGATCAAGGATTATTTGGAGGACAGCGCCCGCGCCCGGATGGAAGTGGATGTGGCGCGCCGTGAGATTGAGCGGCTCAACCGGGAGATCAGCTCCCTGCGTGAGCGCATTGCAGAGAATAAGTAAATATGCAATTTGAGATTTTGGCTCCGGCAGGCAGCATGGAGTCGTTAATTGCCGGTGTTCGCTGTGGCGCCCATGCGGTCTACCTGGGAGGGCAGACCTTTAACGCCCGGCGGGGCGCCGGCAATTTTTCGCCCCAGGAGCTGCAAGCGGCCGTACAGTATTGCCACACCCGCGGCGTAAAAGTTTATATGACTCTAAATACCCTGGTCAGCGACAGCGAGCTGCCCGGTGCCGTTGCGGCTGCCGGTAACGCGCTGGACGCCGGGGTAGACGCTTTTATCGTGCAAGATCTGGGACTGGCTGCCGCACTGGCAGCTGTGTACCCGGGTGTGCATCTGCACGCCTCCACCCAGTGCAGCGTTACCACGCCTGCCGGGTTTCAAGCGCTGGAGAAAATGGGCTTTCGCCGAGCGGTCATCCCCAGAGAGATGACTGCCGCCGAGATTGAGGAGATTCGCCGCAGCACCCAAATGGAGCTGGAGCTGTTTGTGCACGGCGCACTTTGTATGTGCGTCAGCGGGCAGTGCTATTTATCCTCTGTACTGGGTGCCCGCAGCGGCAACCGGGGCCTTTGCGCCCAACCTTGCCGCCTGCCCTTCTCCGCAGACGCCAGCGGCAGCTGCGATTTAAGCTTGAAAGATCTAAGCCTGGTGCGCCACTTGAAAAAAATCGGTGATCTGGGTGTGCTGTCCTTAAAAATTGAGGGCCGTATGAAACGGCCGGAATATGTGGCTGCCGCCGTAACGGCGGTAAAGCACGCTATCGCCGGCGTTTTGGACCCGGCGGACGAGGCGCAGCTGCAAAGCGTATTCTCCCGCAGCGGGTTTACCGACGGCTATTTTACCGGTCAGCGAGGCAGCGCCATGTTCGGCGTGCGCAGCAAGGCGGATGTGACCGCCGCCAAGGATGTGCTGCGAGATTTGGCGCACACTTTTGAAAAAGAGCAGCCCCTGCTGGGATTGAACCTGCAAGCCACCTGCCGCGCCGGAGAACCGGTGACCCTGCGTGCCACTTTAGAGGACGGTCGCACGGTAACGGCCGACGGCGATGTGCCCCAGCCTGCCCGCAACGCTGCCCTAACGGCGGAAAGCCTGGCGCAACGGCTGGGCAAATGGGGCGGCACCCCTTATTATGTAAAAAAGATAGACATAGAGATAGACGACGGCCTGTTTTTACCGGCAGCGGCTGTAAACGCCCTGCGGCGGGCGGTTGCCGATCAGCTGGAAGCGCCGTTCCCGCAGCCGGTGGAGCGTCGGCCTTTACCGCCTCTGCCTTCCGGCGGCACGGCAGGCAAGCCTTACTACACCGCCCGCTTTGCAAACGCGGCGCAAATTCCGGAGAACCACCCCTTTCGGCGGATCTTTCTGCCCTTAGGCACACCGGCAAACACCCTGCTGGCACACAACGCCGGGGTGGAACTGCCCCGGGGCATCTTTGGCATAGAGAATAAAATCTGCCGGGAATTGGCAATACTGAAAGCGGCAGGCGTAAAAAGCGCCCTGTGCCCGGACCTGGGCGCGGTACAGATTGCCCGGGCGGCGGGATTGGAGCCTTACGGCGACTTTGGACTGAATGTGTTTAACAGCCGCACCGCGCATCTGCTGCCCCACCCACTGGCCAGCTTTGAGCTGCGACAAGAGGATGTAAACCGCCTGGCGGCAAACGGCAACGATGTGGGCGCACTGGTGTACGGTCATCTGCCCTTAATGCTCACCCGCAACTGCCCGGTGCAGGCGCACATCGGCTGCGCCGCCTGCCAAAAGCAAGGCCGGCTGACCGACCGCAAGGGCTGCACCTTTCCCGTGGTGTGCAATCCCTACGGCTGCACCCAACTGCTCAACGGCGTACCGCTTTATATGGGCGACCGTATGCGAGAAATGCGCACCGCCTATGCACATTTTTATTTTTCTGTTGAAAGTCAGCAGCAGGTACAGCAGGTGCTGGATCTGTTCGCTGCCGGGCAAAAACCCGATTTTCCCTACACCCGAGGACTGTATCAGCGAGGTGCGTTATGATAATCTTAGCTTCCAATTCGCCCCGGCGGCGTGAACTGCTGGCGCATATTACCCGGGATTTTACCGTACAGGGTACAGATGTGGACGAGAGCCTGCCTGCCGGTATCGCTCCGGCAGCGGCCGTGGAGCAGCTGTCCCTGCGCAAGGCGCTGCCTCTGAACAATGGAGCGCAGATTGTTATCGGTGCCGACACAGTGGTGGCCGTAGACGGTATGATTCTGGGCAAGCCCGCCGATGAAGCAGAGGCACGGCAAATGCTCGCTCACCTAAGCGGGCGGTGGCACAGCGTGTTTACCGGCGTAAGCCTGGTACAGGGAGAACGGCATCTGACTTTCTCCTGCGAGACCCGGGTGCGCTTCTTTGACCTGACGGCGGCGGAGATCGACGCCTACATTGCCACCGGCGAATGCATGGACAAGGCCGGCGCCTACGGTATACAGGGCTATGGCAGCCTACTGGTGCAAGAAATTCAGGGCGATTACTTCAATGTGGTAGGCTTGCCGGTAAGCCGATTGTACCGGGCGTTGAATGATTTTGAGCAAAAGTGACAAAAAAAGACCGCTGCTTTTTGGTAGAATATACAAGAAAACTCTTGCAACACCGGCTTTAGAATGGTAAAATATACGAACAGGACAAATTTTGTCTAATTTTCACGGTTATCCTTTGGAAGGAGTATGGTTATGGCCGCAGATTTACATTGTCATACAAAACTCAGCGACGGTTCTGTGGGGATCGAGGATCTAATCGTCATTGCCCAAAAAAGCGGCATTGACACCATCGCCATTACTGACCATGACTGCCTTGCAGGTACCGTGCGCGGCAAAGTGATCGGCAAACGCTATGGGGTGAATGTGATCCCCGGCGTGGAAATCAGTGCCATTGATAATGAGGCCGGCAAAAAGGTGCACATTCTCTGCTATCTGGCAGATGCGCCGGATCGGCTGGAAGGGCTGTGCAAGCGCACCTCCATCGCCCGCAAACGGGCCGGGCAGATTATGATGCTCAAGGTGGCCGGGCGCTTCCCCATTACCTCGGATTTTATTATTTCTCACGCTTCCGGCTCCACCAACCTATACAAGCAGCATATTATGCACGCCTTGATGGACGCCGGTTACACCAATGAGATCTTCGGCGATCTGTTCCATGCGCTGTTCAGCCGGGAGAGCGAGACCAACGTGCTGGCGCCCACCAAGTACCCATCCATTGAGGAAGTGCTGGAGGAAGTGCACGGCGCAGGCGGTATTGCCGTACTGGCGCATCCGGCGTTCTATGACAACTTTGATGAAATTGAGAAGTACATTGACCTGGGACTGGACGGCATTGAGGTGTGGCACCCCTCTGCAACGGAGGACGATGTGCACCGGTTGACAGAAATTTGCAAGGCGCATGACTTGCTGATGACCGGCGGCTCAGACTTCCACGGCATTTACGGTGCCAAGACCGTAACCTTGGGCACCTGCACCACCCCGCAAGAGTGGGTGGATAAACTGCTGGGCTACAAGGCCAAGAAGAAGCGCGCCCAGCGGCGAGCAGAAAAAGAAGCTGCCGCCCGTGCCGCTGCCCAAACGCAAGAATAAAAATATGCACTGCATACACAACGGACCGATCCTTTGTCGGTCCGTTCTTTTTGTTTCTTTGTTAATTCCCGGTTAAATTTTGCAAAAAAGTGCATACAATGCCGCCAAAATGTGATATAGTATGGAGGATATTACAAATCAGGAGGACAATTTATGATCCGAACAATGATCAACGGCTTTTGTATGGCGCTGGCGGATAGCGTGCCCGGCGTGTCCGGTGGCACCATTGCGCTGATTCTGGGATTTTATGACAAGTTCATCGGCTCTATTAACCAGGTATTCTATGGCAAGAAGGAAGAGAAAAAAGAAGGCCTGATCTATCTCATTAAACTGCTGCTGGGCTGGGCTGTGGGTATGATTTTGGCGGTATTGGTTCTCACCAAATTCTTTGAGACCAATATTTATGCCGTGTCGTCCCTGTTCCTGGGCTTCATTTTCCCCTCTATCTTTATCATTGCAAAGGAAGAGTACGCCTGTATCCAAAAGAAGTGGCAATACACGCCCTTTGTTATCCTTGGCATTGCCATTGTGGCAGCGCTGACTTATATGAATTCCAAGGTTCAGGTGGTCGATGTGGATCTGACCCACTTCTCCGTACCCACGGCGCTGTATTTGTTCCTGGCCGGCGCGGTTGCCATTACCGCAATGTTCCTGCCCGGCATTTCCGGCTCCACTGTGCTGCTGATCTTCGGCGTGTATCTGCCGGTGATCAGTGGGGTCAAAGAGTTGTTGCATCTGCACTTTGGGGTGCTGCCCATGATCATCGTCTTTGGCGTGGGCGTTATCTGCGGTGCGCTGGTATCCGTAAAGGGAATCCAAAAGAGTTTGGAAAAGTATCGCGGTCAAATGGTGATGCTGATTTTAGGCATGCTCATCGGCTCTCTGTACGCCATTGTCAGCGGTCCGGTAACGGTGGATAAAGCCAATGCGATCCTCAATAAAGACAATTTCAGCATTGTCTTCTTCTTGATCGGTCTGGCGCTGATTGTCCTACTGCAAGTGGTAAAGACCAAGCTGGAGAAGAAACAGAAAACGCAGAATTAACCGTTCAGTCCCCCCTTTGCAAGAGAGACAATCCGGTAAAACAAAAACAGGCGCACCCGACGGGTGCGCCTGTTCCTTTATACTGCTATCCGAAAAAAGAAAAACCACAGGTAACTGCCTGTGGTTTTGCATTCAAAAATTCGGAGGATTGGAGTCTTTTTAAAAACGGCCTAAGTAAGTGAAAAATCAAAGAAAAAATTAAAAAGAAATGAAAAAAGAAAGAGAAGAGTACCTAGCCTCCGGATACACCGTCTTCCGCCGAAACCCGGATCGCTCCGAGCAAGTACAGAATAACATTATACTATCGAAAAGGAAATACTGTTTTGCGTTTGTTTACATTTTGTTTACATTTTATGGGACAATAACCGCGCAATCCGCCGTGTAACCAACCAAATGGGCGGCTTTATCGGACATTTACGCCCTTTCGACCGGTTTTGACAATTTCTTGCAAAAGAAACAAAATGGTCATATTTTATCCGAAAAGTGTTAACCGAATTCGCAAATTCTTCATTTTATTTCTATATTCCGCTCACTTTTTGCCGTTATACTAATACTCGAAAGGCGGGAAACGCCCCTTCTTTTCTTTTCATTTTTCTTTTCCCACCAAACCCTTAACAATATCTCATTGTTTTCTGTTTTCCGCCTTCCACTTTGCATTCATCCTCCCCTTTCTCATATACCTCCGTGCCATAGGGCACAGCGAAAGCGCACGCCGACCGGTGTGCGCTTTTGTTTTGCCGATTTACCCTTGGCGGTGCGCCGGCGCCTATCCTTTGCTAACTCCAAGGCGTCTGCGCCTTCAAGCGCACAAATTAACTGCAAGTCACCAAAAAAGGACACCCGAGTGGGTGTCCTTTTTATCTATTTGATTTTATTTCAGCACTTTGAAATCTACCTTGCCGATCTTGGTACGGGGCAGAGCGTCAATGTACTCAATCTCCCGGGGCACGGACCATTTGGACAGGTTCTGCACACCGAACTCGTGGATCTTCTCTGTCAGGGCAGCCTCATCGTCGTGGGCATAATTCTTGTTGCGCACCACAAACATCTTCAACTGGGTCTTGCCCTCCTCGCCGGTGCCGATGACGCAGCAGTCATAGATCTCGGCCATGGCCCGGTAGCTCTCTTCAATAAAGGAGGGATACACCAGGTAGCCGCTGATCTTATACACCCGCTTCAGCCGCTGGCGGTAGTAAATATCGCCCTTTTCGTCAATGAAGCACATATCGCCGGTGTGCAGCCAAACCTTGCCGTCCGGGTGCTCCACCAGCACTTTTGCGGTCTCCTCCGGGTCGTGGTAATAGCCCTGCATTAAGGTGGGGCCGTAAACGCACAGCTCGCCGTCCTCGCCCTTTACCTCCTCTGTGGTGCCGGGCTTTACGGTCATCACTTCAATATTGTAGGTAGGCACGCCGATACAGCCCTGGGGCGCCTCGCGGCGAGGGTCCGTAAAGCTGCACACGGTGACGCACTCGGTCAGGCCGTAGCCGGACACAAAGTGGAACTTGGAGCCGTTCTCGTGAAGCAGGCGGTCCATCTTCTCCGTTAAGGAGTAAGGCACCACATCGCCGCCGGAGCCGATGAGCTTCATGGTGCTCATATCCACCCCCTTCAGGTAGCCGGCCTTGTATACCTTCTCAAAGAAGTCCGGCACGCCGAAAACATAATTGATATGGTACTTGCGAATGGCATCTGAGCACATTTTAGCGTCAAACTGGGGCCACAGAGACTGGGGCATGCCCACACACATGGACACATGCATGCACAGGGCAAAGCCAAAGCCGTGGAACACCGGCAGCGCAGTCAGCATGGCATCGTGGTCCGGATCCAGATCGATCTTAATGGTGTCCTCCACCACATCCACCAGCTCATAGGACAGGTTGTTGATGGCCTCGCTGGAGAGCATTACGCCCTTGGGATTGCCGGTCGTGCCGCCGGTCATCATAATGGCAGCGGTGGCCTGGGGATCGGTGGCCGGTTCCGGGTTGCCGTTCTTGGCAATATACGCCCGGCCCTGCTTTAAGAAGTCCGACCACTCATAGAAGCGGGTCACCCCCACAGCCGGTGCGGTCTTGCCCTTGATCTTCTTCTTATACATGGCGTTAGCGATCCAGCCGTAAGGGGTCTTGGGGAAGTAAGAAGCGGTTTTGCACTTCACCAAAGTCAGGTTCATACCGGCAAAGGCCTTCTCTGACACATCAAAGCAAAAAGCAAACTTGGCATCCACCAGATCTACCGCATACTTGGCCTCGCTGGCCACAGACAGCGGGTGCAGCATGGAGGCCACGGCGCCGATCTTATTCACCGCATAAATGGCGGCAATGCACTGGGGCATATTGGGGGCGCAGATGATCACCCGGTCGCCCTTGCGCACACCGTTTGCCAGCATACCGGCGGCGCAGGCGTCTACCAAATCCGCCACCTGGTTCCAGGTCAGGGTGTTGTTATAATAGTAAAAGCAGGGTTTATCGCCGCGCTTGGCCACAGATTCTGCGAACTTCTGATACATGGTCTTGCGCACATCATACTTGGTGGTATATTCGATCATGAAAATGCTCCTTTTTCATCTTACTGTTCATCTATTATAGCAGACCCCTCGCCCCGGCTCAACAAAAGGCCCCAAGATTTTATACTTAATTTATAAACCCGGGTTTGACTTTTGGCGCATCTATGGTATGATAAAGAGCGATATTACAAAAAAGGACGACGATTATGGCCTATCAAATCAAAAAAGACCCGATCTCCAAGATTCCCAAGGTGCAACTGGCCTTTTGGCTGCTGGTGCGCTTGGCTATGCTCATCTGCGCCGGATATTCCTTTATCCACGGCGATACAGTGATGGGTTTTGAGAGCATATTTTGCTTTATTTTCACCCATTTGTGGGATCTGTTTCAGATCTTCGGCAACGGCTCGTTTATTGAAGAAGTGCCGCCCCTGTCCCAAACCCTGCTGAATATCATTATTTTTATCGGCATTGTGTTTGGCTCCTACCTGGAGCTGTTTGACAAGCTGGCGCATTTTGACGATTTTATGCACCTGCTGTCCGGGTTCGTGTGCGCCGCCTTTGGCTTTGACTTTGCCCGGATCATTCAGCGCAAAAAAGGCCCCTGCGCCGTAACACTGGCCGCAATATTCGGTCTGATGTTTGCCGTGACCATCGCCGCCGGGTGGGAGTTTTATGAATTCCTGATGGACACCCTCCACGGCACCAACCTGCAACTGGCAAAAGCCGGGCCGGAAACCGCCATGTTTGACCTGGCCAAGTACCACGGCGAGTACGGCTATATTGGCTTGGTCGATACCATGACGGATATGATGATGAACGTCGTGGGCGGCATTGTAGGCATGATCTTTATGATCGTGCTGCGCACCAAAGGAAACAAAAAGCCCGCCGCCAAGGCAAAAAAATAAACCGTAAAAACAAAAGAACCGCAATGCAAACACACTGCGGTTCTTTTTGATTTTGACTTTAATCGGCGGCGCGCCCGGCGTGGCCGTTGGCGGTAAAGGCCAAAAGGATACACACCAGGGCGATCACCAGCAGCGGCACATAGCGCACGCAAAAGATCTCCACCGTCAGCGAGCCGTACACCTTGTAAAACACAAAGGCGTCTGACATGGCAAACTCGTTGAGCAGCTCATACAGCAGCAGCGCCAAAACCGCCATGGTGGCGGAGCCGGACAGCCGCAGGATCAGCATGGCAATGCCGTAAAACAGCACGCCGATGCACAGCAGATTAACAGCCATACTCACCGAGTAGCTCAGGCAGCGAAAGTGCAGCAGCGTCACCGCCGCCACATTGACCAAGGGCAGCAGAAAGAACAGCTGCGACACGGCAAAGCGCTTTTTGCGGCTGTAAAAGAACAGCACATCCCGTGTGCGATCGGAGAAGAAAAATTCCGACACAAAAATGCTGGTCCATACGGTGCTGATGGGCAACAGAAAGTACATCACCGTAACAATATCCGACTCTGCCCCCGCGCCGCCATTCTTATACAGCACGGCGGAGATCACCGGCACCAGCACATTGACGGTCAGCAGCGGCACCAGCCACAGCTTGCTGACCGCCTTTAAGTACAGACCAAAGGTGCTCAGCTTAATTTTTCGATAAAGCATATATATCCGTCCTCTACCGTAGGCTCCAGCGCCGGCGCGTCCAGGGGCGCCTTGCTGATGATCTTTTCATACGCTTTGCCGTCCACCGTCACCGGCCCCATGGAGTGGAACGGCGTGGCAAGATCGGCCGTGCTCTCCACCGCATACACCTTGTCTCGGGCCACATCTGCCAGCGCACCGCAGGAGTCAAAGGCGGTGATCCGGCCGTCGCACAGCACCAAAATGCGGTCACACAAGGACTCAATATCCGTGATGATATGGGTGGACAGCACCACGCACCGATCCCCCTTGATCCGGCGGATCACATTCTTAAAGTTCAGCCGTTCCTCCGGGTCCAGTCCCGCCGTAGGTTCGTCCAGCAGCAGCACATCCGGGTCGCCGATCAGCGCCTGGGCAATGCCCAGCCGCCGCTTCATACCGCCGGACAGGGTCTTGACCGTCATATCCCGCTGGGGCGACAGGTTCAGGATCTCCAGCAAATGGTCGATCTCCTCCTCCGTGATCTTGTAGCCCTTTAAGTTGGCAAAGAATTGCAGCACCTCATAGGCGGTCAGCTCCGGGAACACATCAAAGTTCTGGGGCAGGTAGCCGATATGGTCCAAATAATCCTTCACCTCCCGGCCGTCCCCGTCCGTGTAAACAATGCGACCGCCGTTTACCTTTTCCACCCGGGTAATGCAGCGCAGCAGGGTGGTTTTGCCGCTGCCGTTGCGACCCAGCAGGCCGTAGGTGCACGGCCCCAGGTCTACGCTGATCTTCTCCGCCACCAAGGCGGATTTGAATTTTTTATGTACACCGTCAAGCTTTAGCATATTTCTCTCCTAACTCCTGCAAAAAGGTCATGGGCGCCCGGGTGTCTTTGCTGTTTGTCAAATACTGCTCCGTCTCTGCGGCGGCAGCCTCCCGGTTTTTGGAGGCAGACAGCTTTAGAATGATCTGCACCATGGGGTATTCCTCCGGGTTCTCGCTCTGCTTTAGTTGTTCCAGCTCCTCCCGGTCCACTTTTTCATTATAGTAATAAACAAATGTCTTGTAGAAGTCCATCTTGCTGATGTCAATTTGGGACTCAAAGTACGACTGTTCCATGTCATAAATGGAGGAGGTCACCACATAGCCGTCATAGGACCGCAAGTGCTCATACTGGGTCAAATTGTCCGTGTCCATGATAAAAATGGTACGAATATCCCGGTGCTGCTTTGTAAAGGTGCCCATATTCTTTTTGATCCTTGCCCGGATCTCTTTGTCCGCATACTTAGGATAGACCACCAAGGTATCGTTGAGCTTTAAGGTATCGTAATATCCGCTGAGCAGGGTAATGGAACGGGCGTTACCGGCAAAGTGATTGTCTCCCCGGGCAGCCAAGTTGCAATACATCTGCTTTCGCCCGCTGCAACGCACATCAAAGGCGGTATCATAGGGCAGCGAACAATCAATAAAGCCATAAAAATTGTCCGAAAACAGCTCCCGATACCCGGGAATGGGATAATAGGCAAAGTTGGCGGGCAGGCAGACCCCGGCATAACTGCTGTAATACTTAGGTGATTTGCCGGTATATTCCAGGCACAGATATTCCACAGCCGCCCCGCCCCGGGTCACCGTTACATAGTCAAGTTCCCGGCGAAAATCCAGCGCCGCGCCGGTTTGGTCCGTCACCTGCTTCACCTTGTACCCATGGTACAGAGTAAAGCGGTAGCTTTTCAGCTCCGATTGGTCCACATACACCTTGGCACGGCCGGTCAAATTCAGCCCCACGGAAAAGTCCAGCTGATATTTTTTTACCCGGAAATCGGCTGCCACATTTCGCTGCTCACCCGCATGGATCGTTTGATAATAGGCGGCATCTGCAAATACGCCGGAGGTGCTCAAGTCCATCACCGGAACAGATACCGGCATAAAATACCCGGTCAACAGCACGGCTGACAGCAGCAGCCCCAGGCCGCCGGTCCACCACCGCTTGGCCTTGGTGCGAGCACAAATAAGACCCACCACCGTAGCGGAGAGGGCGATGAAAAACAGCAGTTGAGCGATTTTGTTCAAATCCCAGGGGATCCCAATTTGATTATTCGGCTCATACTGCATAGAATTGGGGATCAAGGAGAAAATTTGCATCAGCTTGGCATAATTCTTCCCGGTCGTCTCCATCACATGCGTGGTGGTGGTTTGGAGCCACTCGGTCTCCGATAAGCCAAAAATCACCATCAGCGGATACACAATATACCGCTGCCGAACACCGGACAGCAACAGACCGATCAACACCGCCGCCCCCGGACACAGCACCTGATAACAGATCACCCGTGACAGCACATGGGGCAGCAAGGCAACCTGGTGCGCCACGCAGGCATAAACCACGATAAGCAGGAACGACACCATGGTTAAAACACCGATCAGGCTGAAAAGCAGCAGCAACTGGGCACGGTAGACCCCACCGATCCCCTGCTTGCAAGTGGAAAAAGTCTCTTTAAATCGATTGATCTTCACAAAGCACTCGTAAGAGAAGAAAAGAAAAAAAATCACCATCAGATACATGGGGCGCAGCGTGCAAAATGCATAGGTTAAAGTATCGGCCGGCGCTTCTTCACGGATAGAAGCAATCGTAACGTATAGCAGAAAACCACTAAACAGTACGATAACGGCCAGGACTAAATTTTTATAAAACTTGTTCCGGCTCCACAACCGGGACATAAGCTTAAATGTACTCATTTTGATTCCACCTTATAAACAAGGTCGGCGCTCACGCGCCGACCTTGCGCGTCCATTATGCGTTTCTCATGTAGCCCCAGGCGTCACAATCCTTAGTGCCTGCGCCCTTCGGATTCAACTTCAAAAACCAATCGGTTTTATAATCCAGCTTTTCGGTCACAAACGGATCCTTTTCTGACCTCTCCTCTCCGGCAGCAAGTAGATCGCTGCCCCCTGTGTGCCAAATACCTTTGTTTTTGTAGCGAGCGATATAGTACACGCTGTGTTTTGAGGATTTGCTGTTTTTTCCCCAATAATACTTAAATGTACCGTACACATTGGAGGAAGAATTTACGGCTTGGGTTTTGGTCAAGTGAACAGACACACTTTCTGCACTGGCAACAAATGTTCCGCCCAGCATACCAAAGCACAGAACAGCTGAAAGCAAAATCGACACTAATTTTTTCTTTGACATAATACTACTCCTTTTTTATCTTTACAGATTTATTCTTACAAAATGAGAATAAACGGTACTCGCCTCCTCTCTTTGCCTATTTCAACCACAAAATGGTTGACAATTCTCATTTCGTAAATTTATTGTGTATACGAGTCACTGTAAAATACTTTCTTTGATTTACATTTTCATTGTATGGCAGTCGCTTTCGTTTGTCAAGGAACTTTACCACTTCTTAATAATTCAACACACACAAAAGTCGTGGCAAAACATTGGTTGCTTTGCCCAAAAATCTATGGTATACTGTAATAAATCTGTGTAATTCGCATAAAGCATTGCCGGCATTGAAGGGGGATATTATGAAAGAAAAGAAGCTGGGCGCCAAGGTCAAAAACCTGGCGTCCTCGGTCAAAACCCACTGGGAGACCATTTTTGAAAGCGAATCGGCAGCCACAGAGGCTTAAAATCGAAAGCAATATACAAAAGCAAAGGACTTTGACCAAACGGCCAAAGTCCTTTTTATACCTATCTATCTATACGAAAGCCGCAGCTTGACGATATTGGGCAAAAATGCTAAAATATCCGCAAGAAAAAGACAAAGGAGAATCCCCCCCTATGGCAAGCGAGCAAACAGTTGTCCCACGCAGTCAGGAACGGCCGATTTATATCAACAAAGGCAGCGCCATAACGCAAAATCTCATCTTCTCCGCCGCACTGGCCGGAGCAGGCACCTACGGCCTTTTGGCCTTGCAGCATACCCTGCGCACCGGCAGCCATTGGGTGGACGCGACTGCGCCAAACGGCTACAGCCTGTACCAATTTGCCTACGGCGTGATCGGCTCCGTGATCCAAAATTTTAAGATTGACAAGGCCATGGCCGCCCTTCTGGGCAAAGTCTACGACTTTGACCGGTTTTGCCGCATTGGCGGCGGACTGCTGCTGGCGTCCCTGATCAGTATTGCCGCCGTGCTACTGGTAACGGTGGTCTATAACATCGTCAATTTGGCATACCTGCACCGGGTGAACAAAATGGAAAAAGCCGAAGTGCCCACCTTGGAAGAAACCAAGGTGCAGCGCTGGAACCGGGCGCTACCGGTGATCCACCGGGTGTATGCGGCGCTGAGCTACCTGTCGCTCCTGATCTGCCTGGGCTCTGTGGTTCCCCTGTCCATGATCTCCGGCGCAGCTCTGGGGGCCAAAACCGCCGGTGACAGCGCCACAGCAAGTAGCATTGCGGCACGAGCCAAGATTGCCATTGTGATCGGCTTTGTGCTGTTCTTTATCATCGCTGTGCGGGGGATCACCAAAAAGTGGGACCGGATCAAAGCGAACGGCCCGCTGGTGTGCCCGGAGAACCTGGGCACCTATCTGCACGGGCTGGTGTTCGTGTCCGTGCCGTTCCTGACGGTGCTGGCACTGGCGCTCTTAATCGTCATTTTGCTGGTGCACCTAATGTTCACCGGCGCGCGGCTGACCCGCCGGTATTAAAAGTAAATAACAAAAAAGGCGGCGCATCATTTGCGCCGCCTAAATTTTTTATTCCTGCCAAACCATAATGGTTTTGCCAAAGGCCTTTTGGGTGTCCTTCTCAAACGCCTGCTTAATGTCCGTGGTGGTGCGCACCACATTGACGGAGCTGATCAGGTTGCCCAAGTAATCAATGATCTCCGGGTACTGCTGGTACATCTGCACCGTCTTTTCAAAATCCGCCACGCCGCTGCGGGAAGAGCCGAACACACGCAGCCCCTTTTCCAAAATCATGCGGGTATTGATAGGCACCGGGTACTCGCTGACGCCCAAAATGGAAAGGGTGGCCTCCGGCTTGATCAGCCCGATGATCTGCTCAATGGCAATGGGAGAGCCGTTGCCGCCTACACACTCAAAGGCGTGGTCCATGGTAAAGCCCTCCGGCACCTCCGTGGTCTTATACGCCCCGTCGGCAAAGGTAAAGTCCGCCAGCTTATCGTCATTCAGGCCAAACACATACACCTTGCTGTCCGGAAAAGTTTTTTTCAAAAACAGGGAGACAATGTACGCCAAATTGCCGTCGCCCCAAACGCCGATGGCATCCCGCCGGGCATGGGCGATCTTGTCAAACCGAGAAATGGCGTGCACCGCTACGGACACGATCTCCGTAAACGCCGCCACATTCATATTGATGTCCTGGGGCAGCTTCACCAGCCGCCGGGGCGAAATCTCCACATACTCCTGCAAAAAGCCGTCCATAGACGAGCCGCAGAACTTGGAGGAGCGCAAATAATTCTCGCCGATATACTCATCGGTCTCCGTGGGACAATTGGGCACCATCACCACCCGATCACCGGGAGCGAATTTGCCGCTGGGGTCTCGCATAACGACGCCCACGCCCTCGTGGATCAGCGCCATGGGCAGTTTCTCGGCCAGCACCTTGGCGTCCCGGGTGCCCAGATAATAACGCATATCTGCGTTGCAGATGGAAAGATTGGTGGGGCGCACAATGGCATTGTCGCCAAACAGGTCAATGTCCTCAAAGGCGATCTCAAACCGGCGGGGCGCCACCAAACGGTAGACGGTGTTAATCATGGGTCTCGTCCTCCAACAGGGATTTTGCCACCCGCAGATCGTAGGGATAAGTGATCTTCATATTGTAGGTCTCGCCCTGCACCAGCGCCACCGGCTCACCCTTGATAACAAAAATTTTGGCAGCGTCCGTGAGAATTTCCTTCTCCTCCTCGGTGAGGGTCTCGTACAGCTTCTTCAGCTTGGTGGCGCGGAAGGACTGGGGGGTCTGGCCCTGATACATGACGGATCGATCCGGAATCGCAGAGATCACCCGGTGGTCCCGGCTCTCCACAATGGTGTCCGTGGCAGGAATCACCGTGTCGCAGGCACCGAACTGCTCCGCCGCCGCAATGTTCTCCTCAATGATCCGATAGGTCACAAAGGGGCGCACGCTGTCGTGGGTGACAATAATGGTATCGTCGTTCAAATTGCCCTCGTTCTCAATGTAACGAATGGCATTCATAATCGTCTCGTTCCGGGTAGAACCGCCCTCGATCACCGCCACACGATCCGCTGCGGGGGCAATGTGCTTGGCAATCAAATTCTTGGTGTGCTCCACCCACTTGGAGGGGCACAGCACCAAAATCTTCTCCAGTTGGGGCACGGAGATAAACTTCTCAATGGTATAAATGATAATGGGCTTGTCCTTTACCGTTAAATACTGCTTGGGCTTGTCCCCGCCCATTCGGGAGCCGACGCCGCCGGCCAATACAACGCCATAAACCATAACGCTAAAATTCCTTTCTGTGTCTGTCCTTTTATTATAGAGTTTCGTCGCCGTTTGTCAATGCCTGTTACTTTAAGGCGCAGAACATTTGGTAAATATCCTCTTCTGTCAAAGGCACCGGGTTTAAGGTCATCAGCATGGACATACTCTGGTGGGCCAGGGCGCGGATCTCCGCATCGCTCTCTACCCCCAGCTCGCACAGATTGGTGCGCATGCCCATTCTGTTTTTCATACCGTGCACCGCGTCTGCCATGGCTGCCGGGCTGTCAAACCCGCAGTCCCGGGCAAGGGCGGTAATCCGGCCGTCCCCGTCTGCGTGCTCCGCGTTAAAGCGGATAAAGTAGTCCAGGGTAAAGGCGCAGGCTTCGCCGTGGGGCATACCGTACAAATTGGTCAGCGGGAAGGAGCAGGCGTGGGAGCCGGTGGTGCGGGGGTGACTAAAGGCCACGCCGGCCACAATAGACGCCTCCGCCATCTTCTCCCGAGCCTCCAGGTCGTTGCCGTCCCGGTAGGCCTTTTCCAGCCAGTCAAACACCAGTCGCGTCGCATGCACGGAGCAGGCAGCACATACCGGCTGGTGGTTCACGCTCCAGTAACTCTCCACCGCGTGGCACAGCACATCCAGTCCGGTGGAGGCGGTTACCTGGGGCGGCACCGTTAAGGTCAACTCCGGGTCTACCACAGCAATCTTGGGGTACATGGCCGGGTGGTTCATGGGTTTTTTCACCCCGGCTTCCACATTGGTCAGCACGCTGATATTGGTCACCTCAGAGGCTGTACCGGCGGTGGTAGCAAAGGCAATCATGGGAATGGCCTCCTCTGCCGTCACCGGTTTGTCGCCGTTATGGTACGGTTCAATATTGTCCGTCCCCCGGGCAATGGCGCAGGCCGCCTTGCAACAGTCCATGGGCGAGCCGCCGCCCAGCGCCACCGCAAAATCCGCCTCGACCCGCCGCATTTCTGCCGCGCAGGCATTCACATTTCCCGTAGTGGGATTGGGGCGAATATCGCTGAATACGGACACTAAAGCGCCATCCGCCGCCTGCAAAAAGGCGTCTGCGGTGCCATTTCGCAAAAAGCTCTTGCCGCACACCAGCACGCCACGCGTGCCGCCGATCTTCTTTATATATGACTTGATTTCATGCCGGGTGCCGCTGCCGAAAACCAACTCCACCGGCAGGTGAAAATTCCAGTTCATACGAACATCTCCTTTGCGGTCTATTTTACCACCCCGACGGGACTTTGGCAACAAAAACGGCAGAAATTTCACACTCTGTTCGGATTTCCTATTTACATTTGTTATAAATCGTGGTATAATGCGCACATCGGCAAAGGAATTTAGCGTGGTAAATCGCTACCTTGCTACTACGCAAAATTGCGTCCTTTGCAAAATCATTAGAGGTTATAAGGAGAAAATCGTATGCGCAAGATGAAAAAAGTGCTTTCTCTGGTGCTGAGCCTGGTACTGGTGTGCGGCATTGTGGCCGGCTTCGCCGCCTGCTCCGGCAACAAAGAGAACAACAAAAAGGAAGACACCACCGCCCAGTCCGATCTGGCCAAGATTCAGGCTGCCGGTGTGCTGAAAGTGGGCATCACCGAGTACGAGCCCATGAACTACAAGGACAAGAAGGGCGAGTGGACCGGCTTTGACACCGAGTTTGCCCAGGCGCTGGGCGAGAAGCTGGGCGTGAAGGTTCAGTTCGTAGAGATTAACTGGAACAACAAGTATAACGAGCTGTCCTCCGGTGCAGTGGACTGCCTGTGGAACGGTATGACCATTACCGACGAGGGCAAAAAGGCCGCCAGCATTACCAATGCCTATGCAGAGAACGCGCAGGTGGTCGTAATGAAGCAGTCCGAAGTGGGCAAATACAAGACCACCGATGATTTGAAGAACTTGAAGTCCATTGCCATAGAGGGCGGTTCCGCCGGTGAAAAGGCTGCCCAGGCCGCCGGTCTCACCAACACCGTGGTATCCGACAGCCAGGCACTGGCTCTGACCGAGGTAACCTCCGGCTCTGCAGACGCCTGCATCATTGATCTGACCATGGCCAACGCCATGACCGGCGAGGGCACCGGCAACAAGAACCTAACTTACAGCATCAAGCTGGAGGCTGAGGAGTACGGCATTGCTTTCCGCAAAGGCTCCGACATGACCGCCAAGACCAATGAGCTGATGGCCGGTATGATGAAGGACGGCACCCTGGACAAGCTGGCCAAGAAGTACCAGATCGTACTCATCAAGGACGCAGACAACAAATAAATTACAACATACACGAGAGGGAATACCATGTTCTGGCAAGTTACACAGCAACTGCTGGAGGGCTTTGAGTCCACCTTAAAGCTCTTTTGCATCACGCTGGTTGCCGCTCTGCCCCTGGGGCTGATCATCAGCTTTGGCTCCATGAGCAAGTTCCGTCCCTTAAAGTGGCTGTGCAAAACACTCATCTGGATCATCAGAGGTACGCCCCTGGTGCTCCAGATGATTATTGTTTATTACGGCCCGGGACTGGTAGGCAACTGGGCACAAAATTTAGAAAATCCAAACGCTTTTATCACCTGGCTGGCCGGGTGGACGGTGTTTGACCGCTTTGTGGCGGTATCCGTGGCGTTTATCATCAACTACGCCTGCTATTTTTCTGAGATCTTTCGCGGCGGCATCGAGGCCATTCCCAAGGGTCAGTACGAGGCCGGTCAGGTGCTGGGTATGACCCGCAACCAGATCTTCCGTAAAGTTGTCTTTATGCAGGTGGTCAAGCGGATCATTCCGCCTATGAGCAACGAGATTATCACTCTGGTGAAGGACACTTCCCTGGCCCGCGTCATCTCCGTTTACGAGATTATTTGGGCAGGCGAAAAGTTTATGAAGCTGGACGGCCTGCTGTGGCCGCTGTTCTACACCGGCGTGTTCTACCTGATCTTCTGCGGCATTCTCACGGTGCTCTTTAACCGGCTGGAGAAGAAGCTGGACTACTACAAGGGGTGATGGTATGGCATTTTTAGAAGTTAAGAATTTGCAAAAGCGCTTTGGCAATACCGAGGTGCTCAAAGGCATTGACTTTTCGCTGGAAAAGGGCGATGTGCTGGTGATCATCGGCTCTTCCGGCAGCGGCAAGACCACCTTGCTGCGGTGTCTGAACTTTTTGGAGACTCCCAGCGGCGGCTCCATCGCCGTGGACGGACAAACACTGCTGGACGCAAACGACACCGCCACCCTGTCCGATAAAGAAATTCGCAAAAACCGCCTGCACTTTGGCCTGGTATTCCAGCAGTTCAACCTGTTTCCCCAGTACAAGGTGATGGACAACCTGACCTTGGCGCCAAAGTTAGCGCTGCACGAGCAGGTGAAAGCCGCCAAAAAGGCCGGTCAAAATGCCAAAGCCTTTAAGCAGGCGCAAGAACAGGCACTGGAGCAGAACGCCAAGAGCCTGCTGGAGCGGGTGGGTCTGGCAGACAAAGCCGACGCCTATCCCTGCCAGCTTAGCGGCGGGCAGCAGCAGCGGGTTGCCATTGCCCGGGCGCTGGCCATGTCGCCGGATATTCTGTGCTTTGACGAGCCCACTTCTGCCCTGGATCCGGAGCTGACCGGCGAGGTGCTGAATGTAATCCGCAGCCTAAAAACCGGCAACAGCACCATGATCGTGGTGACCCATGAGATGGAATTTGCCCGCCATGTGGCGGACCAGGTGCTCTTTATGGCAGACGGTGTGATTGCCGAAAGCGGCACTCCGGACGATCTGTTCAATCATCCCAAAAGCCCGGCGTTGCAAGCCTTTCTCAGCAAGGCACAGAACAAATGAGCCTGCGTTATCCAAAGCTGCTACGCCAGCTGCGTACAGAGGCGCATAAAAGTCAGGCAGAATTGGCAGAGGTGCTGGGCACTTCCCAGACCATGTACGCCCGCTATGAGCGGGGCGCCAATGCCCTGCCTCTGCGCCACTTGCTGACCCTGTGCGAGTATTACGATGTGTCCGCCGATTACCTGCTGGGACGCACCGCCCACCGGCAAAATCCCAATTTGTTATAATATGGCATACAGAAAGCACCGCATTTTGCAATGCGGTGCCTTTTTGTTTGTAATACGGAAAAACCGGCACCCTTTACACAAGGGTGCCGGTTTGCTGTATTCATGCAATATATTATGCTCTGGGCAGGATCGCCTCACGCTCCGGGCCGTTAGATACCATGGTAATCTTGTGGCCGATCTCCTGCTCGATGAAGGCCACATAGTCCTTGGCCTCCTGGGGCAGGTCCTCAAAATTCTGGATCCCGCGAATGTTGCAGTGCCAACCCTTTAAGGTCTTCAGCACCGGCTTGCAGTCCTTGAGGATATGGGTGACCGGGAAGTCCTTAATGACCTTGCCATCGACCTCATAGCCCACGCAAACAGGGATCTCTTCCAAATAAGACAGGCAGTCCAGCGCAGTCATCACCACCTGGGTGGCGCCCTGGCACTCTACGCCGTAGCGGGTAGCCACACAGTCAAACCAGCCCACACGGCGAGGTCTGCCGGTGGTAGCGCCGAATTCGCCCTTGTCGCCGCCGTGGACCCGCAGTTCCTGGGCCTTGTCCTCATCCAAGATCTCAGACACAAATTCCCCGGCGCCAACGGCGGAGGAATAGGCCTTGGTGACCACTACAATATCCTCGATCTTGTGGGGCGGCAGCCCGGCGCCGACGGCACCGTAACCGGCCAAAGTGGAGGAGGAGGTAACCATGGGATAAATGCCGAAATCCGGGTCCTTCAAAGTGCCCAGCTGGCCCTCCAGCAAAATGTTTTTACCTTCTTGCACCGCCTTTTGCAGGTAGGCGTGGGTGTCGCACACATAGGGAGCGATCTTGTCTCTATACTCCATACAGGTGGCAAGCAGATCGTCCACATGCAACAGCGGTTTGTGATACACATGCTCCAGCACTAAGTTCTTTAAGGTGCAGATATTTTCCAGCTTGGCACGCAGCGCTTCCTCGTCAAACAGCTCGTTCACCTGAATACCGATCTTGGAGAACTTGTCGCTAAAGAACGGGGCAATGCCGCTCTTGGTGGAGCCAAAGGCGTTCTTGCCCAAGCGCTCCTCCTCATAAGTATCCAGCAAAATGTGATAGGGCATGAGAATCTGGCAGCGCTCGCTGACCAACAGGTGCGGGTTCAGCCCGGCAGCCTTTACATCCTCCAGCTCCGTGATAAACTTGTTAATATCCAGCGCCACGCCGTTGCCGATGATGCAGGTGGTGTGGTCGTAGCACACGCCGGAGGGCATCAGGTGGAATGCAAAGCGCCCATGCTCGTTAATGATGGTGTGTCCCGCATTTGCGCCGCCCTGAAAACGAATAACAATATCGCTCTTGGCAGCAAACATATCCGTGATCTTGCCTTTACCCTCGTCGCCCCAGTTGGCGCCAACGATCGCTCTAATCATAGTAGTGTACCTCTTTCACTCCAAAGTGCCCCCGCAGGGGCCATACAAATGTATTATACTAAATTCCATAAAGAAAAGCAACGAAACCCTGCAAAAAGGTTTGCTTTTTTGCAGGGAATTCTTTTCGTTTACAGCAGTTTGCGGCCCATAATGACGCCCATCACAGAGGCCATCATCAACCCGCGGGTCCAGCCGCTGGAGTCGCCCAGGCAGTGCAGGCCCTCTACGCTGGTGTTAAAGTCCGTGTCCATCTTAATCCGGTTGGAATAGAACTTCAATTCCGGGGAATACAGCAGCGTTTCATAAGAGGCAAAGCCCGGCACCACATGGTCCATAGCCTGGATAAAGTTGATAATATTGGTCATGGCCCGGTAAGGCATGGCGGCGGTAATGTCGCCGGCCACAGCGTCCGGCAAAGTGGGGCGCACATTGGACTGGGCCAGCTCCTTTTCCCAGGTACGCTTGCCGTCCAGAATATCGCCAAAGCGCTGCACCAAAATGTGACCCGCTGCCAGCATATTGGTCAGCTCGCCCACCTTTTGCGCATAGGCAATGGGCTGGTTAAAGGGATAGCTGAAATTGTGGGAGCATAGGATCGCCAAGTTGGTATTGTCCGACTTCAATTCCTTATAGGAATGGCCGTTGACCACCGCCAGGTCGTTGTCGTAATTCTCCTGGGCCACAAAGCCGCCCGGGTTCTGGCAGAAGGTGCGCACCTTGTTCTTAAAGGGCTTTGGATAGCCAATGAGCTTGCTTTCGTACAGGGCCTCGTTGACCTTTTCCATCACCTCATTGCGGCACTCCACGCGCACACCGATGTCTACGGTGCCCGGCTGGTGGGCAATGTTGTGCTCGGCACAGATCTTCTCCAGCCACTCGGCGCCGCGACGGCCGGTGGCCACAATGGTATGATCCGCCCGGATCTCCCGCTGGGTGCCGTTTTCCGTCAGGATCACACCCTCGCACTTGGTGCCGGAGAGGATAATATTGTTGCACTCCACGCCAAAGATGATCTCTACCCCATTCTCCAGCAAATACTGCTCCATGGCGTAGTAGATCTCTCTTGCCTTTTCCGTGCCCAGGTGGCGAATGGGGCAATCCACCAGCTTCAGCCCGGCCTGAATGGCCCGCTTGCGAATGGCCTTCACCTCGTCCGTATTCTCCAGGCCCTCGATGTGGGTATCTGCACCGAACTCCAGGTAGATCTTGTCCGTATAATCAATGGTATCCTGCGCCAGGTCCGCACCGATCAGGGAGGGCAAATCGCCGCCTACCTCATAGCTCAGGGACAGCTTGCCGTCCGAGAAGGCACCTGCGCCGGAAAAGCCGGTGGTAATGTGGCAGTAGGGCTGGCAGTTCATGCACTTCTTGGTTTTGGTCTTGGGGCAGGCACGGTTCTCAATGGCCTTACCTTTCTCAATAATCAAGATCTTCTTTTTGCTGCCGTGGCGCAGCATCTCAATGGCGGTAAAGATCCCGGCAGGGCCGGCGCCTACGATGACTACATCATACTTCATCTGTTTTTGCACCTCATTTATCTCACTTGCCGACAGGCATAAAAAGAACCGTCCTCCATTCCGTTGGACTGAGGAATGTGACGGCAGTTTGCGTTGTAACTATACCATACTTACCGTCTTTTGTCAATGAGTTGAAATGGCGTATAAAATATGCTATATTAGATAAAATAGATATTCTGTTATAAGGAGCAAAAAAGTTGAAGGAATACAATGTTCTCCAGTACGGTGCCGTCGGCGACGGCGCCACCAACGACGCCTTTGCCATTCAGCACGCCATTGATGACTGCGCCAAAAACGGCGGCGGCCGGGTGGTGCTGCAAAGCGGCTATGTGTTTTACAGCGACTCCATTCGCCTGCGATCCAATGTGGACCTGCATATTCAAAAAGGCGCTCGGCTGAAAGCCACCGGCAATATTGACGGCTATATCCGCCCCAACAAGCTCATCAACGACCCCAAAACGGCGTTGATCGGCAACCCGGTCACCGGCAAGCCCAGCTTTGTCTTTCTCTACGGCTATGAGGCAGACGGCTGCACCATCAGCGGGGAGGGCACCATTGACGCCAACGGCCATGCCTTTGTGCAGCGCAAGGACCAATACTATGTGACCGGCGACTTCTACCCCCGCCCTACGGTGATCTATGTGGAGAAGTCCAACCATATCACCTTTAAGGACATTACCATTGTGGACGCACCGTTCTGGACCCTGCACCCGGCCGGGTGCGACGATGTGCTTATTGACCGTATTCGCATTCTCAATGATCTGGATGTGGCCAACAGCGACGGCATTGACCCGGACCACTGCTCCAATGTGCGCATTTTGGGCTGCCATGTGGAGTGCGCCGACGACTGCATTTGCCTTAAGGCCAGCAAGGGCAACGCCGAGTACGGCCCCTGCGAAAATATCATCATTGACGGCTGCACCCTGGTATCTACCTCCGCTGCCATTAAGATCGGCACCGAGGGAGTGGGCGATTTTCGCAATGTGCTGGTACAAAACTGCGTGATCTCCCGCAGCAACCGGGGGCTGTCCATTCAAATTCGGGACGGCGGCTCGGTAGAGAATGTAAGCTATTCCAATATTATCATAGAGACCCGGCGCTTTTGCCCGGACTGGTGGGGCACGGCAGAGCCCATCACCATCACCGCCTTTGACCGGGACCAGAATACCCGCTGCGGTAAGGTCAAGAACATTCGCTTCTTTAACATTACCGCCAAGGGCGAGAACGGTGTGCTCCTTCACGGCACAGCGGAGAACCCCATTGAAGATGTGCGCTTTGAGAACTGCCGCATTACCCTGACCAAAACCAGCAAGTGGCCCTGCGGGCTGTATGACCTGCGCCCCTGCTTGGACTACGGGGTGGAAAAGTACCAAAACGCCGCCTTCTTCCTACGCCACGCCAAGGACATTACCATTGAAAAAACCAAGACCGACTGGGGCAACCTGTGCCCGGATTACAGCTGCGCGGTAGACGCCGCCTATGTGGACAATCTGGAGCTGATACGCCTAACCGGCCATGCCGCCGACCCGGCAGAGGACGACCTAAAGCTGCGCCATGTGCGGCTGGTAAAATAAAGGAGTAAAAGTATGGTACAAATACAAGGCTACAAGGTGAACAAGCTGCACATGGAAAATACCGTAGCAAACGGCACCGAATTGCAGCTGCAAAACCAGGTAAAATACAATGTAAACTACATGGACGATGTGCACAAGTGCGTGGGGATCCTGTCCTTTCGCATTACCGACGGGAATATGAACCCCTTTGAGGTGCAGATTGACATGGTGGCGGAGTTCACCTACGACGAAGGGGATGACAAGGCGGACATTCACACCCAGTCTTTTGACCAGATCTATCCCTTCCTGCGCCAGATCGTCAGCCAAATGGCCGGCCACTGCGGCGTGCCCGGGCTGATGATCCCCATTATGCGGCTGAACAAAGACACCGTGACCGTTGGCGGCCCGGACCAGTCGCCCCTGAACTGATATGGACAGACTGTGTGAGAACTGCTGGTACTTTGTGTGCGACGGCGAGGGCGAGGACGCCGAAGAGGGCTTCTGCGACCTGATGCTGGACGAGGACGAGTACGCCCGCATGCTGGAGAGTGACACCTCCGCCGGGTGCAAATACTTCCGTCCCGATGTAGGCGAGTACGGCATTGTAAGGAAACAAAACTGATATGGCTGAGTATTTTGACCTGCTGTCCCCCACCGGAGAACCCCTGGGGATCACCAAAGAGCGAAACGCCGTCCACTGGGACGGGGACTGGCACCCCAGCGTGCATATCTTTGTGATACAGGGTGACCGGGTACTGCTTCAACGACGAAAGTGGGACAAAGAGTCTTTTCCCGGCAAGCTGGATCTGGCCTGCACCGGCCATGTGGACGCCGGCGAGGACTACCTGACCGCCGCCCGGCGAGAACTGCAAGAGGAACTGAACCTGGCCGCCGGTGCCGATGACCTGCGCTACCTGTTTACCCAAAAGTTAGAGGTGGATGCAGACTTTGGTCACGGCCGCTTTGTCAGTAACGAGCACTGCCGGGTGTATCTGCTGCATCCCGCTGTTCCCCTGACCACTCTGCGCTACCAGGCGGAGGAGATCGACGAACTGGTATGGGTAGACCGGCATACGGACATTACCGGTGCGGATTATTGCCTGCTCCCCGCGGAGTGGCACAAGGCCATGGGTCTGATTTTCGGGGAGCGATGAGAGTATAACGCACCCTACAATTGTACCAAAAGGAACCCGTAGGGGCGGCAATTTGCCGCCCGCGGGCGGATAATATCCGCCCCTACGAACAAATAAGCACCCCAAAAACACAATCACCCCCGGGCACACAAGCGGCGACTTGTGTGCCCGGGGGGGATTTTATACCCATTTACGCTGTTAAATATGCAGCACGGCAGTGGCAAAGCCAAAGTAGATCAACAAGGAAATAGCATCCACAATGGTGGTTACAAAGGGGGACGACATCACCGCCGGATCCAGTTTCAACCGTTTGGCGATAATGGGCAGAGAACAGCCGATCATCTTGGCCAAAGTGACCTCAACAATCAGGGTCAGGCTGATCACCAGATCCACCTTCAAGGTCACGCCGGTCATACCCAGCATCAGTCGATCCACCAACAGTACCTTGACAAAGTTAATGGCCGCCAGGCTGCTGCCGCAAAGCAGGCCCACTCGCAGCTCTTTCCATATCACCTTGAAAATATCCCGCATATCGATCTCGTTAAGAGACAGGGCGCGAATCACGGTAACGCTGGCCTGACCACCGGAATTGCCGCCGGTGTCCATCAGCATAGGGATAAAGGAGGTCAAAATAATCATACTGGCCAGCTTGTCCTCAAAGCTGGTGATGATGGAGCCGGTAAAGGTGGCGCTGACCATCAAAAGCAGCAACCAAGGGATCCGGGACTTCCAAGTCGCCAGCACGCCGGTCTTCAGATAAGTCCGCTCCGTGGGTACGATGGCGTTCATCTTTTGAATATCCTCGGTGTTCTCCTCCTGGATAACATCCATAGCGTCGTCTACGGTGATGATACCCACCAGTCGCTCTTCCAGGTCCACCACCGGCAACGCCAGAAAGTCGTATTTGCTCAGCTGGGCAGCTGCCTCCTCCTGGTCGCTAAGGGTGTTCACATAGATCACATTGGTCTCCATAAACGTCTCGATCCGGTCGTCCTGATCGTGGAGCAGCAGTTCCTTCACGGTGGTCACACCCAGCAAATGGCGGGAGGCGTCCGTTACATAGCAGGTATAAATGGTCTCTTTGTCCACACCGGTGCGGCGAATGCGCTTAAAAGCGTCCTCCACGGTCATATCCCGCTTCAAGTCCACAAACTCCGGAGTCATGATAGAACCGGCGCTGTCCTCCGGGTAGCGCAGCAGGGTGTTGATGGAAGCGCGGGTTTCCACATCCGTGTTGCGCAAAATGCGCTTCACGACGGTAGCGGGCATTTCCTCAATCATATCCACCGTATCGTCCAGGTACAGCTCGTCCAGCACCTCTCGCAGCTCGTTATCGGAGAAAGCGTGAATCAGTGCCTCCTGGTTGTCCGGCTCCAGCTCTACAAAGGTGTCTGCCGCCTCTTCCTTGCCCAGCAGGCGGAAGAACAACAGCCGTTCTTCGTTGCTGAACTCCTCTAAAAGCTGGGCAATATCTGCCGGGTTCAACTGGTTCAAAATGGTTTTAATGGCAGAGAACTGCCGTTTGGTATGAAGATCCTCAATTTCTGCTTTCAGTTCTTCTAATTCCATAGGCGCGCTCCTTTCTGCACTTATTTTTATTCTTTACATCCCGGATATAAACGGATTATTGCTCCGATCTATAAAAGGACGGCTCGTCCTCGTCTGTGACCCGGGCAGTCTTGCGGGCGTGAAATGCCAAAAGAACGATCAACACTGCCAGACCGCCCACGCCGGCAGTCGCCGCCATCCGGAAGGCGGGCTGCTGGTAAAAGCGGGTGCCCTCCACAAAGGAGGTGTAGTCCTCCTGTGCCATCTCGGCACGCACCTGTTCCACGGTCTTGTCCACCCGGCGCACCTTAATGGTATAGGTGCGCACCTGGCCATCCGAGGCGGTCACCGGCAGGGTCAGGTCGATCTCCTGCTCCGGCGCCAGCGTCATCTCCACCGGTGCGCAGTAGGCGTTAATATCCTTGGTCACCGGGGTAATCATCAGCGAGGTCAGGTCGCCGGGAATATACAGCTTGTAAGTGGTATCGTCTTCATTCATCTCCGGCACCAGCTCACCCAGGGTGCAGGTGATCGAGTCCAGGTGGTTCTCGCTGTTCTTAACATAAGCTGCGGCGTTCTTGTAAGTAAAGGTATATTTGGCGGACCCGGTGTCATAGCTGAGGGTGACCACCACCGCCGTTTGATGGTTGGTGCTGTCCGTATCATAGGTCACGAACAGGTTGCCCTCCCCCTGCACCTTGTAGCTTTTCAGCTTTGGCGACACCGCCGCGTTGTCCAGCACCAACTGGTACTGGTACACATCGCTCTTAAACTGCCCCACAATGGTAGCGCCGGAAAAGGCAATGCGCTCCAGCACCGGGGCCTGCGCTGCAAAGGCAGGCAGGCACTGACCCAGCAGACACAGGGTCAGCAGCAGGTATAAGAACTTTCGCTTCATAAGGTCACTCCGTGATCAGGTAACAGGTGCAGCCACGGTCGTCCAGCAGCTGCTTCACTGCCCGACGGCTTTTCTCCGGGCAGGTAATGGCATAAATTTGGTTTTCATTCGGGTTTTGGGTGCACTTGTCGGCCACTTCTTTTTTCAGGTCCGCCGTCGTGGTAGAGGTGATGTTTACCGCCACCGGTTGCAGAAATTTTACATCCTGCCCCAGGTCGGCAGTCAGTCGCTTGGACAAATCGGCAAACCCGTTGTGGTTAAAGGTGCCCGCCGCCTGCGGCAGTTCCGTGCCCTCCAGCACAAACACCGTTACCCCGGCGCGGACGCTCTCCTCCACCAGCGAGCGAATGTAGTTGTAAACCTCCGTGCTGTCCGGGTTCAGGTAGCGGTTGCCCGCCGGATCTGTGTAAGCGGTTTTGCCGCTCTTCACCGCCCAGGCCGGATTGGCAGCGGTCTGCACATTGTCCGGATAGCACACAATGTGCCCCAGCACCAGCAGGTCATTCTTGCCCAGCTTTTGACAAGAGGAGCGCAAATCCCCGGCAGGGGAAGATACCGCCCCGGCTGCCGCCACAGTACCCAGGGTAGAGGCGTAGCCCACGGTGCCGTCCGCCCGCTTAATATCAAAGCAGGCAGCGGTATAGCCGCCGGAGGACAAATCGTCCATCATGGCGTCCAACATCACCGCACCGTCCAGGGACAAACTGTCCACCTTGGCTGCCTTGGCCTCCAGCGCCACAGTACTGATGGTGTTGCCGTCTACCGTGTCCGTTTGGGCGGCAGGCATGGCGTGCAGATCCATCCAGGCATCCATCAAAATATAGCCCGCATACAGCAGCACCAGCCCCAGCAGCACCAAAAGTACCCGGCGCACCACCTGACCGGGCGTGGCCTTTTGGAACGCCGGGCCTTTTTTACGCCGCTCCCGATCCAGCTCTGCCTGACCCGCCTGGGTGCGAGGTTCGATGTATTTGTCTGCAAAGTCAATGGGGCGGCCCACTTCCGGCTCCGTCCATTTTTGACCCCGCTTGTCATTACTGTAAAATCGCTTTTGCTTTTTCTTCATCTTGCCTTATTCCGCAGCCTGCTGCGCCGCACGGCACAGACCGGCAATGGTGGCTGCCGGATCCGCACTCTTAAACACCGCAGACCCTGCCACAAACACATTGGCCCCGGCCTTGGCCGCTGCCTTTACCGTCTCCAGGTTAATGCCCCCGTCCACTTGCAGATCCAGGTGGGGATAGCGGCTGCGCAGCAAAGTGAGCTTTGGCATCATATCTGCCATAAAGCTTTGGCCGCCGAAGCCCGGCTCCACAGTCATCACCAGCACCATGGCCAGCCGATCCGCATAGGGCAGCACCGCCTCTGCCGGCGTGCCCGGCTTAATGGCAATGGCCGGCTTGCAGCCCCGGGCAAGGATCTTGTCGATCACTGCGCTCGGGTCATCGTCGCTCTCCAGGTGGAAAGTGATAAGGTCCGCACCGGCGTCGGCATAATCGTCAATATACCGCAGCGGCTGGCTGATCATCAAGTGCACATCAAAGGGCAGGTCGCACACCTTGGACAGCCCGGCGATCACCGGCGCGCCAAAAGAGATATTGGGCACAAAATGCCCGTCCATTACATCCAGGTGCAGCAGATGAGCACCCCCGGCGGCGCATTTGTTGGCCTCTGCGCCCATGTTGGCAAAATCGCAGGCCAACATAGACGGTGAAATCTTCATATCCATACAGAATTCCCCTCTCGGTAACGGCAAAACTGCCGGTTTGCATTCGTGCTCTTATTATACGCCCAAAAGGGCACAAAATCAACAGCAACGCCTACGAAATATGCCTTGACGGCGCACCCGATTTTCGTTAGAATAGTACAAAACAGGAGGCAACTGAAATGGAACTCTCCCCTATCTGCAAAAAAGAATACCCGGCGCTGCGGGCACTGTATCACAGCGCGTTCCCGGCAGCGGAGCGTATGCCCCTCTCCCGCTTCTTCGCCCTGCAAAAAAAGGGGCAAGCGGAGATTTTGGTACTGCGCACCGGCGGCGCCTTTGCCGGGCTGATGATCGTCACCTTTGCCCCCGGCTACGCCCTGCTCAACTACTTTGCCGTGGAGCCGGACTGCCGCTCTATGGGACTTGGTTCCCGGGCGCTGCCCGCCTTACAGCAGCGTTATCCCAATCGGCAGGTGGTGCTGGAGGTGGAGCCGCCGGATCATACGGCACCCAACGCCCGGCAGCGACAACGGCGGCTGGATTTCTATGCCAAAAACGGCTTTCTCCCCTGCAACTTGCCGGTACGGCTGTGCGGCGTGGCACTGGATGTGCTCATCCCCGGCGGGCAGGCACTGGATTTTGCCGCCTATCAAGGGTTTTATCGCCCGATCTTTGGCCGTCTGGCGCCCCTTTTTGTGCAAAAGCGCCAATAAAACGCCGCCAGGCCAAATTCTCCTTGTATTTTGGCCGGGGGTGGTGTAGAATAGTTGCGGATTTTCAGATACAATAGATAACAAAGCCAGTAACGGAGGATTTCTCTATGATTCAAGCCAATAATGTAACCGTGCAGTTTGGCGGTCGCGCCCTGTTTGAGCGGGTCAATGTGACCTTCTCCAAGGGCAACTGCTACGGCATCATCGGTGCCAACGGCGCAGGCAAGTCCACTTTCTTAAAAGTGCTGGACGGCGAGCTGGAGCCCCAAAAGGGCGAGGTGGTCATCACCCCCGGCGAGCGGCTCAGCGTGCTCAAACAGGACCACTTTGCCTACGACCAGTACCAGGTGGTGCGCACTGTGCTGATGGGCAACCCCCGTCTCATTGAAATTATGGAAGAAAAGGACGCCCTGTACGCCAAGCCGGACTTTAGCGAGGCGGATGGCGTGCGCGCCGGGGAGCTGGAAGCGGAATTTGCCGATATGGACGGCTGGAACGCAGAAAGCGATGCGGAGTTTATGCTCAACAAGCTGGGTGTCACCGACGAGTACCACTATATGACCATGGCAGAACTGCCTGCCAACTTAAAGGTCAAGGTGCTGCTGGCCCAGGCCCTCTTTGGCAATCCGGACATTCTGCTGCTGGACGAGCCTACCAACCACCTGGATCTGTCCGCCATTCGCTGGCTGGAAAACTTCCTGCTGGATTTTGAAAACACGGTAATCGTGGTGTCCCATGACCGTCACTTCTTAAATAAGGTCTGCACCCATATCTGCGATGTGGACTTTGGCAAAATTCAAATGTATGTAGGCAACTACGACTTTTGGTACGAGTACACCCAAATGCGCCAGCGCCAGGCTCGGGATCAGAACAAGAAGAACGAGCAGAAGATCAAGGAACTCCAGGCCTTTATTGCCCGCTTCTCTGCCAACGCGGCCAAGAGCAAGCAGGCCACCAGCCGTAAAAAGCAGCTGGACGCTTTGGAGATGATCGACATGCCCGTGTCCTCCCGCCGGTTCCCCTTTGTGGACTTTAAGCCGGATCGGGAGTGCGGCAACGACCTGCTGCGGGTGGACCACCTGACCAAGACCATCGGCGACCGCAAGGTGCTGGACGACATCAGCTTTGTGATCCACCCCAGAGAGAAGGTGGCCTTTGTGGGCGCAGATGCCATGGCCAAAACCACCCTGTTTAAGATCATTATGGGCGAGATGGAGCCGGACGAGGGCGAATACAAGTGGGGCGTAACCACCACCCAAAGCTACTTCCCCAGCGACAACAGCGCCTACTTTGACGGCGTGGACCTGACCTTGATCGACTGGCTGCGCCAGTACACCACCCAAACGCTGGAAACGGACATTCGCTCCTGGCTGGGTCGTATGCTCTTTAGCGGCGATGAGGCGTTAAAGAAAGCTAATGTGCTTTCCGGCGGCGAGCGAGTGCGGTGTATGCTGTGCAAGATGATGCTCTCCGGCGCCAATGTGCTGGTGCTGGACGAACCCACCAACCACCTGGATTTGGAGTCCATCACCGCATTGAATGACGGCCTGATCCGCTACCCGGAGACCATTCTCTTTACCTCCCACGACCACCAGTTCGTGCAGACCGTTGCCGACCGGATCATCGAGGTCAGCGGCAATACCCTGCTGGATCGCAAGGGCACCTACGACGAATTCCTGGCAGACTTTGACGAGGACCAGCTGAAAAAGTATTAACAGCAAAACGCATAACATAAAAGAACAGGAACGCAGGTCTATGCGTTCCTGTTCTTTTATCTGTTCTGTGTTATTTTTTCGGCGCTGTACCAGCCACAACGCCAACCCCAGGAAAAAGCCTTGCAGACTGCGTCACTTCTCCACTCCAACGGTATAAGCCGCCACCGCCGCAAAAATTGAAACCGCCACGGACAAAATATCCGTCATTTTTATCGACACGACTTTATATATAACCGCATCTTCAAAATGTTTCGCCGGCTTTTGATGTTTCACATAATGTTTTCCAGTTGCATTATATCATAGTTATAATCAAATGCAAACAAACATTATGTATGATTTATACAAAACCCGCTTTCACGCCTTTGGCAAACGATAAAAGCCCCGGGAACGCACAAACAGGTGTTCCCGGGGCTCATTTTGTATTACACCTTTTAGTCTACTTGCGCATTGTAGGATTGCTCCACAATTTGCATAATTTGCTCTAAATCCTCCATTTTTTCCATGTGCAACTCAACATCACCATTCCCCCAGCGACCCAAATCGGTTACATCTCTACAAATCCCATTGGGATCCTTCACCTCTGAAAACTTCAGGTTAACTGTAATAGTAAGTTTCTGCTTCTGTGGAACTATGTCAACAAAGTTTGTATCTAATTTGTACGCTATGTAAAACTTTTTATATTCCTTTCGCACTGCGGGCGACAAATTCAGAATTCGTCTATCCAGCGCCTCAATCAATGCTCTGTTGTAATCGTTCAAATCGTATGTGTCTATACTATATTTTGGCTTTTCCTTTTCTGTGGCACAATATGGTGCAAGCGCTTTTGCGGATATTACCGGATACGGCCAAATCTCCTGCGCTAACTGCGCAAGAATATTGGCACGCGCCTGTATATGCTCCTCGGTCCATTCCGTAAGATGCACTACATATCTGTTCAAACGCAATGCACTTTCCTTAAATCCCCCCGTCATATTCATTTTTTCCATAAAAGGCCTGTCGCTCATTTCAGAATTATATGCAGTTAGTGTCAGATTGCCAATTGTATGAAGGTACCTGTTTTGAATTTCCCGCCAATGTATACCCAATTCTTTTTGCCATTGCTCTGATAAGTGCGTATTTTGTGGCATAATATGCTCTATTGTATAATTTTCTATCGCAATGGGAGCCTTGTTTTGGAAATTCTCCAAACGATTAAGTATATAATTCCGTGTGCGCATATTATAAACATCGCGCATAACAAATGCCCTTTCAAATCTATCATCATCCGGAAACACTTTGTACGATTCTTGTAACACAAAAAAAGCCTTTACCGAATTCATATAATCATTGGGCCGAATATAATTCTTGAATGTTGCAAAAGTTTTATTTAATGAGTTGGTAGGTATATCACATATTCCGCGCCTCAACACATAACTCACGCATAAAGTCAGTATTTCTTTAAGTTCTGCAAGACTGATTAACCCCGCATCGCAATCGCGGTGCACTTTAAGCAAGAATGGATATGAGACTTCCATACGCAAATCTACAATATCACAATACAATCTACGCAACTCTACATCATCGCTTCTTTCAAAAACGATATTTGTATAGTACTGCGCATATACAAACAAATCTTGACAAATTTCCCGCGCCGTACCGAATTCACTGTTCAAATGATATTGCTTAAATTCTTCATATACGCGTCCTTGTTTAGGAATCCGTGAAATCTTCATCGTCAGATAGTGACGGAAAAATGAATCCATTACATAACATTGCGATTCATATTCAAATAATTGTTCCATTGGCCGCCATAAATGCTCATAAACATATACTTGCTCTGTAGGTGCCAATCCCATCAAAACATAATTCCTTATCAAATCAGATTCTGATAATTCCTTGCCTGTAGAATTCAGGCTTTCAAATATCGCCTGCGCATCATCAAGTGTACGGTCTAATGTAATATTTACAATTTGCAGCCGTCCAATGGAATTCCACACTTCATCAGGCGTAATTTCATTTTTGGAAACACGATCAGAAAAGAATTTGTAATTTTCCACCAATCTGGATTGAGTCGTATTCACAGGTCTGTTTTCTACAAGTTGTACAAGAACATCTCTGTCCGTTTCGGTTAGTAACAACTTATAGCGATCGTTTCCGCTCTCATATTCATTTTTGAGGAGCATGCCATCAATACGGTGCGGATTGATTGAGGTTTCCTCCGGATGTTGTAGCACATAATTACGCAATGCCAAAAGTAACAATGTCAGTGTGGTCATTCGCTGTTGTCCATCAATGATCATATACTTCTGAACACCGGTAGGCATTGCTTGCTCTGCAATGTTTACAATAGAACCGACAAAATGTCCTGATTTTCCTTTCTTTTGCATATCCACAATATCGTCCCAAAGTCTTTTACATTGCTCTTTTTCCCAGCTGTAAAAGCGCTGATACACCGGAATGACAAATTGCTTATTCCCATTCAAAATTTCAAAGATATTTCCTTTTTGAGCATCCATTGTATTCTCCTCTGATTTTCAATTTCCTTTTTGCATTGTCCGTCACTCTGCCGTTATGCGAAGCAGGAGGGCGCCGTGGGCGGGAATGGTGGCGGAGAAGCGGTTTTTGAAGGTACCCAGTTGCTGGCCGGACCAGATCTCCGTTACGGTACAGGCGGTATCCGGAAGCAGCAGCGCCGTTAAGTCCAGGGTTTGGCGGGCCGAGCGGTCCTGGGTATTAAACAGGGCGGCGTACTTGCAGCCCCGGCCGCAGGCCACCCACTGAATGGTGCCGCGGCCGTTGGTCTCTCGCCGCAGCAATTCCCGGGCGCCGTAAGATGCGGCGTGCATTTGCAGATAATCTTCATTGGTCAACATAGTCAGCACATCGGCGGGCATCTCCGGCAGATCGCCGCCCAAAAACAGCGGACTGCGGAAAATGCCCCACAAAGTGAACATGGTGCGCACCTCATCCGGGGTAAAATTGCTCATACGATTCTGCGCACCATGGTAGGGAGCGTCCTTGCACAGGCGGCCCACCGGCAGCATATCGCAATCCGGCCAGCAGCCGGGGCCGGGCACGCCCTCCCAGGTCTTGCACCGGTCAAACATATCATGCAGCTTGTCCCACCGGTCCCAAAAATCGCCGGTCATACGCCACATTTGGGCGTGGCGGCGCAGGTGGGGCAAATGAACAATATCCGCCGGGCCGGGAGAGAGGGATAAGATTACCTCCCGCCCGCAATTTTGCAAGCTGCGGTGGAGCATTTCGATCTCGTGCCGGGCGTTATACGGATCGTCCCATTTGCGAAATTCCGTCACGCAAATATCGTCGCACTTAATAAAATCCACGCCCCAGTCGGCGTACAACTGACAAATGGAGTCATAGTACGCTTGGGCTGCGGCATTGTCCCGCATACCGTACATATCCGTGTTCCAGGCGCAGACGGAGAAGTGATGGGCTGCGTCCCGGGCAGTAAAATCCGTGCCCAAAATAGGCGTATCCCGGTGCACCGCCTGGCGGGGAATGCCCCGCATAATATGAATACCAAAGCGCAGGCCCAGAGAATGGCAATAGTCCGCAATGGGGCCAAAGCCCTTGCCCCCAGCTGCGCTGGGAAAGCGGTTCTCCGCTGGTAACAAACGCCCATAGTCGTCCATACAAACCGAGGCAAAATTGTTATATTCGTTGCCCTTTGCCTGCGGCTCGTACCACTGAATGTCGCACACCAAGGTGTTCCACCCAAAGGGCAGCAGGTGCGCCGCCATAAAGCGGGCGTTCTCCCGCAAGGCTTCCTCCGTTACGCCGGCGCCGTAGCAGTCCCAGCTGTTCCACCCCATAGGCGGGGTGGGGGCAAGTGTCTTTTTCATACCATTCACCTCAAAAAAGCCGCCGGTAATTGCCCGACGGCGCTGTTTTTATTACAGTTCCTTAACCATACGAATGTGGGGGCAAAACTCGTCCAGATAGACCTCCCCCACCGAGGTAAAACCGCACTTTTCGTAAAAAGGCTGTACCCGGCACTGGGCAGACACCTCAATGCCCGCAGCGCCCCGGCGGCGCAGTTCCGCCTCTGCCAAGTCCATCATTCGCCGCCCTAAGTGCAGCTGGCGGGCAGACTGGATCACCGCCACCCGGCCGATATGCCAGCGGGTGCCGCCGTCCTCCGTAAAGGCACGCAGCGTGCCCACCGGCTCACCGTCTGCAAACAGCAGCAGGTGCAGCGCGTGGCGGTCAATGGCGTCAAATTCCTCCTGAAAGCCCTGCTCCTCCACAAAAACCGCCTGGCGAATGGCCGCGGCCTCCGGGGGCAAAGCGTCATAAAATGCGTGGGTAAATTCCATTACTTCAAATACTCCCAATGCTTGTCTTTTTCGCTTAGCTGCAAGGTCATACCCGGGGGAATGGGCCATTCCACGCCGATCTTGGGATCGTCCCAGGGAATGCCGCCCTCATCGTCCGGGTGAAAAAAGTCCGTTACCTTGTAGCAAAATTCCGCTCGCTGGGACAGTACCAAAAAGCCGTGGGCAAACCCGGCAGGGATCAAAAACTGCTTTTTGTTCTCCGCAGAGAGCACCTCGCCGTGCCACCGCAAATAAGTATCGCTGCCCGGTCGCAGATCCACCGCCACATCAAATACCGTGCCGCTGACCACCCGCACCAGCTTGGTCTGGGGATAGCGTAGCTGGCGGTGCAGCCCCCGCAGCACGCCGTAGGTGCTGCCGGACTGGTTGTCCTGGACAAAATCATAATGAAAGCCCAGGCTCTCCATATCCCGCTGATTGTAGGTCTCCATAAAATAGCCACGGTCGTCGCCGTGCACCGTGGGGGTGAGCACTGCCAGCCCGGCAATGCCGCCCACATTCTGCTGTGCCTGCATTTGGATCATACCTTTTCTTCCTCCAATGCCTGTAAATACCGCGCCAGTGCGTCTTGCCACTCCGGCAAGGGGGTGAGGCCCGCTGCCGCCAAGGCGCTGCAATCCAGCCGGCTGTTCAGCGGTCGCCGAGCCGCCGTGGGGTACGCTGCGGTAGAAATCGGCTCCAATTCTATCTCTTTGCCGGCAAGGTCAAAAATCCGCCGGGCAAAGTCGTACCAGCTCACCGGTTGACCGCTGCCGGTGGCGTGGAACACACCCTGTACGTTTTGCTCTGCCATTTGGCAAATAAGCCGGGCCAAATCCACCGTATAGGTGGGGCAGCCGATCTGGTCGTCCACCACCGACAGGCGGGTGCGGCGCTCTGCCAGGCGCAGCATGGTCTTTACAAAATTGTTGCCGTGCAGGCCAAACACCCAGCTGATCCGCAAGATGGCGTGGCGGGGCACCGCCTGCGCCGCCTGCTCGCCCAGTAGCTTGCTGCGACCGTACACATTCAGGGGCGCCGGGCGCTCCGTCACCGGATGGGGCGCCGTGCCGCTGCCGTCAAACACATAATCCGTAGACGGATACAGCAGCCCGCAGCCTGCTGCTGCGCAGGCGTGAGCCACATACGCCGTGCCCGCTGCATTAACAGCCATACAAATTTTTTCTTCCGTCTCTGCCCGATCCACCGCCGTGTAGGCCGCGCAGTGCACCACCCAGTCCGGGCGATAGTCGCCGATGGCAGACTCCACCTGCGCCGCTTGGGTAATATCCAGTTCCGTATGATCGGGGGCCCATACCTGCCAACCCTTGGCCGCGGCTGCCTGTGCCACATCCGTACCCAGCTGGCCGCTGCCCCCTGTTACTAAAATTCGCATTTATTCGCCTAACCGCTCTCTGTACATGGCCTGAAAATAATTTTGATATTCGCCGCTGAGAATGTGGCTCCACCAATCCCGGTGGGTCAGATACCACTCTACCGTGCGGCGCAGCCCGGTGTCAAAATCCGTCTCCGGCTGCCAGCCCAGCTCTCGGTGAATTTTCGTAGGATCAATGGCATAACGCCGATCGTGACCCGGCCGGTCGGTGACGAAAGTGATCAGACTTTCCGGCTTGCCCAAAGCGGCCAGCACCGCCTGCACCACCTGCAAGTTGGTGCGCTCATTGTGCCCGCCGATGTTATACACTTCTCCCGCCGTGCCTCGGCGCAAAATCAGGTCAATGGCGGCGCAGTGATCCTCCACATACAGCCAGTCCCGCACATTCTCGCCGGTGCCGTACACCGGCAGGCTTTGATCTGCCAGCGCCCGGGTGATCATTAAGGGAATCAACTTCTCCGGGAAGTGGTAGGGGCCGTAGTTGTTGGAGCACCGGCTTACCGTGACCGGCAACCCGTAGGTGCGAGCGTAGGCCAGCACCAGCAGATCCGCCCCCGCCTTGGAGGCAGAATAGGGGCTGGAGGTGTGTATGGGCGTTTCTTCCGTAAAAAACAGATCCGGCCGATCCAGGGGCAGATCGCCGTACACCTCATCAGTAGACACCTGGTGATACCGGGTGACCCCGTGACGGCGGCAGGCGTCCAGCAATACCCCGGTGCCCAGCACATTGGTCTTTAAGAACAGATCCGGCTGGGTAATGGAGCGGTCCACATGGCTCTCCGCCGCAAAGTTGACTACATAATCCGGTTTCTCCTGCAAAAACAGGCGCTCCACCGCCTGCGCATCGGCAATATCCCCCTGCACAAAGCGGAAGTTGGGATTCTCCATCACATCCGCCAGGGTCTCCAAATTGCCCGCATAGGTCAGCTTGTCCAAACAGACCACCCGATCCTCCGGGTGGTGGGTCAGTTGGTAAAATATAAAGTTGGCACCGATAAACCCGGCACCGCCGGTCACAAGTACAGTCATCCTCGCACCTCAGTATTGTATTTCGCCCCGCACCACCGCCTGCAAGTAGGCGCCGTATGCGGATTTGCCGTAGGCCTTGGCCGCTGCCGCCAAATCATCAGCGGTGATCCAGCCGTTAATATAGGCCACTTCCTCCGGGGAGGAGATCTCCACCCCCTGCTGGTGCTGAATCGTACGCACAAAGTTGCCGGCCTCTAACAGGCTGTCCGTGGTGCCGGTATCCAGCCAGGCGTAGCCCCGCCCCAGCAGTTTTACATCCAGATCCCCCGCCTGTAAGTACAGCCGGTTCAGATCGGTGATTTCCAGCTCACCCCGAGCGGAGGGCGTCAGTCCTTCGGCGTAGTCCACGCACCGATTGTCGTAGAAATACAGCCCGGTGACCGCATAATTGCTCTTGGGCACCGCCGGCTTCTCCTCCAGCGACACCACCCGGTTCTCCCGGTCGAACTCCACAATGCCAAAGCGCCCCGGATCCTCTACATGATAGCCGAACACGGTGGCGCGATGATTTTGCTCTGCGTTCTCCACCGCGCTTTGCAGCAGCCGCCGCAGCCCGGCGCCGTAAAAGATATTGTCCCCCAGCACCATACAGCAGCAGTCGTCGCCAATAAAGTCCGCACCCAGGATAAAGGCCTGGGCCAGCCCGTCCGGGGAGGGCTGCTCCTTGTAGCTGAGCCGCAGACCAAACCGGGCGCCGTCCCCCAAGAGAGACTGGAATCGGGGCAGATCCCGGGGCGTACTGATAATGAGAATATCCCGCACTCCCGCCAACATCAGCGTGGTCAGCGGATAGTAGATCATCGGCTTATCATACACCGGCAGCAGCTGCTTGGAGGTGATCTGGGTCAGCGGATACAACCGGGTGCCGCTGCCCCCTGCCAAAATTATACCTTTCATACCATTCCCCTTCCCGGCCCGCGCCGTCTGTCTATTTTCTATACCTATTATAACTCTACCATACCCCGGCTGAAAATGCAATAAAAACGGCTACTGCACAAAAAGGAAAAGCCCCCTTGCACGGCTGTGCAAAGGGGCTCGGAACAGCAAAATCAATAATTCGTTGTATTGATGTAAGTAACGATAATATGATCGGGTGTGTTATTGTAAAATGCTACCGCAAGCATAACCAAATCATTTGTGTCCTCATTTATAAACGAGTAATAATACAAGCCATCTTCATCCCGCTTATCGTCTTCTCTATAGAATTCATATCCATAATCCTGCAATATATCGTAGTAATCATTCAACCAATCGGCGCTTTGACTGACCACCGCATCATAAGAATAAACACAGAATACTGTATCGCCATCTCCTTTATTGTCGTAGTCAACCAGCGGCACATTAAAGTACGCACCAAAGTCCGGTACATTGTAATTCTCCGGGTAATACTCCGGCACTGTTACTTTGCAGCTGATCCGGTCGTCTGCGGTTTTGGCCGTAATGGTGCACTGACCGGAGCCGTTGGCGCTGATCTCGCCGGAGCGGTTCACCACCGCCACGGTAGGATCGCTGGTCTGCCAGGTGATCTTTTTATCCGTGCCGGTGCACTTTAATTTGTAACCCTCACCGTTAAAGAGGGTGATTTTGTAGGCGTTCAGACTCAGCCCGGTTTTGGTGGTCACAGAGGAAGTCTTTGACCAGCTGCTGTAGTAGTTGGTCTTGCCCACTTTTTTATAGGTGCGCACCCGCACATAGTATTTTTTAATGGGTTTGCCGTTTACTTTCAGCGAGGTGGTGGAATTCTTGCTTACGGTCTTGCTGCTTGCGGATTTGAAGCGGCTGTTCTCTGCATACTGCACCTGATAGCCGGTGGTTTGGGTGGCCTGCTTCTTCCACTTAACGGTAAAGGACTTTTTACCGGCGGACACAGAGGAGACGGCAGTCCCCTTGGGCACGATCTTAAAGCTGGCGCTCTTAGTGCCCTTGTACTTGCCCTTGAATTTGACCTTAACCGTATAAGTGCCCACATTTTTTCTGCCGGAGGGGTACTTGACCGTGTAATACTTGGCGGCGATCTTTTTGCCCTTCTTGTCCTTGGCGGTCACCTTAGGCTTCTTCACCTTGCCGTCGTAGGTGTAAGTGGTGGTAGACAGCGACACGCTCTTGGCCGTAGTAGCGGCATAGGCAGTGATCTGCACGGCGCCTACCATACAGACGGCCATCATCAGCGCCAAAAGAATACTGATTTTTCTTTTCATTTGCATTTCCTTCTTTCTGTTGTTCTTTCTGGTTCCGCATAATTGCACCTATACAGGTGCAATCTTAGAATAGCACAAAGATACAATAAAGTCAACGCAAATTGTTCTTAAATAGGTGCAAGAGGTTGACCATGAATATTGAATTTGAAAAGCAGATGGGGCGGAATATCCGCCATATTCGGGAAGAAAAGGGCATGACCCAGGAGCTGCTCTCCGCCAAATTGCAGCTGGCCGGGTGCGACATCACCCGCAGCGCCGTGGCCAAGATCGAGGTGGGGCAGCGGCATATTTATCCGGACGAGATCCGCCACATTCGGCAGATTTTGAGCACCACCTATGAAGAATTATTTGAACGGCAGTATAACTGACGCTGCCGGCAGGCGACGGTGCGCGTTTGTTGACATTTGGCGGCGGCTATTATACAATAATCCGGCAAAAACAAAGGATGATCTGCGGCTGTGTGCCGAGAACGGAGAACAAAATGGGCCGAGCCTCTGTGTTTGAAAATCGAAAATGGGTGCCCCTGTTTGCCGGCAGCGCGGCGCTAAGCTGGGCCTGCGCCTTTCCCCTTATCAAGCTGGGTCTGGCGGACTTTGGCATTGCCGGCACAGACACCGGCGGCAAGGCGCTGTTCGCCGGAGCGCGGTTCTTGCTGGCCGGTCTGGTGGTGCTGGCGGTAGCCAAGCTGTGCGGCCGCTCCTTTGCGGTGCCCCGGGGCAAGACACGGTGGCAGCTGGTGCTCTTTGGTCTGGTCAACACGGCACTGCACTACTTTTTCTTTTATCTGGGCGTATCCAATTCCCCCGGCGGCCGGGCGTCTATCCTGGACAGCCTGGGCACTTTTCTGCTAATCCTGGCAGCCGCGGTGGTGTTCCGGGAAAAGCTCACCCTACGGTCAATTTTTGGCTGCCTGTTGGGGTTCTCCGGCATTGTGCTCATCAACCTGGGCAGCACCGCCGGGCAGTTCACCCTCTCCGGCGACGGTATGCTGCTGTGCAGCAGTGTGTGCGCCATGGCAGGTGGACTGCTGACCCGGGTGATCACCCGCAAAATGGACCCGCTGGTGGCTACCGGCCATTCCCTGGCACTGGGCGGCGCGCTGCTGATCCCTGCCGGGCTGCTGATGGGCGCTCGCCCGGTGGGTGTACACCTTAAGGGACTGCTGATCCTGGCGGCGCTGGTGGCAGTGTCTGCCGTGGGTTTTTCGTTTTACAACCAACTGCTGCGCTACCATCCGGTGGGGCAGATTGCCATTTATAACGCCTTTATCCCGGTACTGGGGGTGGTGCTCTCCTGCCTGCTGCTGGGGGAGCCTTTCTCCTGGCGCTATCTGCTGTCCGGCGCACTGGTTACCGTCGGGATCTGCGCCGCAAATTTGCCCGGCAAAGGCAAAAATTGACAGCTAATGCCAAGTATGGTATGCTATGGGTGCAGCGTTCTGCACATTTTTTAAGAAAAGAGGAAGTACCAAATGGACCAGTACAATCAGCAAAACCCGAACCCTCAGGGCAATTATCAACAACCCTATCAGCCGCCCTATCAACCGGCGCCCCCGGCCTATGATCCCACCACCCAGGTGATGAGCATTGGCCAGTATGTGGGTATGTTCATTCTCTCCGCCCTGCCGGTGGTGAATTTGATCTGCTGGATCGTGTGGCTGTGCAGCCCCAACACCAATAAGAACAAAAAGAACTTTATTTGGGCCAATATTATTATGTGGGTCATCTCCGTAGTGGCATTGTCGCTGTTTTATGCCGTCGTCGGCACCGCCGCTTTTAGCGCCCTGTCCTCTCTGTGACCCGGATTCAAATCGTCTTAAGCCGACAAACCCGTTGATGAATTGTCATCAGCGGGTTCTTTTTTTGTAGAAAATGTATGAAGTTGGTACTTTTATTCGGCGCTGCGGCACAAACCGTCTAAGCGAAATGTCGTTCTCTCCAACCAACTGCTGCTCCGGGACAACCGCGACCATCGAATGGTCAGCCGCCCCGGCAAGCTGCCCTTTGCCAATGATAGGAAGATCGACAACGCCCACTTGTCTGCTGCCGCTGCCGCCGCGCAGACCAAGGCCGGTTTGACTTGTAACAAAAAGCCACCGATCATCGGTGGCTTTCTGCTTTGCTATTCGTCGTAATCCTCGATTTCCTGTTCTTCCTCTTGTCTCTGTTTTTCCTGCGCTTCTTCCCGCTTGGCTTTGCGGGATTTAATGATCCCTGCAACCAATGCAATCACGGCTGCTGTGGCTAAGGCAATGGCAAGATAAATTAAAATATTCGCTACGGTAGAGCGGTGCGTAGGCGTCACCGCTGCGGTGTATGTACCGTCGGTGCGCACGGCTGTGCCGCCGGTTTGTACTGGCAGTTCTTCCTCCGTATCACCGGTGCTTGCCCCGCCGGTGTACGCAAACTTACTCCCTGTTTGGGCGCTGCTTTTCCGTGCGCTTTTGGCCGTGTGGGGCACTGTGCCGGTGTAGGTGAATTTGGTGGTGGTCTCTTTTTTCTTTTTCGTTGTGGTTTGCCGGGTTGATTGCTTTGTCCCGACCCGCGCATTGCGACTTGCAGTTGCCTTTTCCGGCAAAGTGTAGTCGAAAGCAGCGTGCTTCAAAAGGCAAATGCCCCGCTCGCCGCAGTTATAATCCAGCCGCACCGTCAACGGCCCGCACAGGCTTTTATCCAGCGCAATGGCAAAGTAGGCATTGCCGTCTGCAATGCCGTAACCTCCGCTGTTTTCCAGTATTTCCACCTGCATATTGCAGCCGCTGGCAATGCCGTCGTAGCTTTGCAACGCCTTGTTTGCGCCGGTTGTAAATGTAAATTTCCGAGTGGAGAATTTGGCAGAGGACACCTGCAAATTCAGCGCAACGGCGGCGGTATTCGCCCCCGGTTCCACCTGCTGATCTTGCATACTCACCGCAAAATACAGACAATGATTGTCCGTGTCGGCATAGATTTGGTAATAGCCCATCGCACCATCCGCCCGGAATTCTGTAATCGACACATTCTGCCAAGGCTCCCGGGTCAGGTAGGCGCTGTCCACCGCCGGCGAAGCTGCATAGGCCGGCACCGCTGCCCACAAAAGCGCCAAAAGCGCCGCCAACACAGCCAAAATCCGCCGACCCATAGTTATACCTCTTCTCTCTCTAAAAAACTTTCTAATTAGTTTTATTCTATCCATTTCTCCCTTTTTCGTCAAGGGATTTGGAGAATTTTTTCCGTTTTCCGCCCCAAAAAACAACCACCAGCAATAAATCCACACAAAAAAGGCTCCCGCAAAAGCGGAAGCCTTAAATGCATTATCGTTTTTACCTGCAAGTCATCGGGCACCATTTATTCCCACTCCTAAGTGTAAAACAGACTTTAACTGTTTTTGCTTAGGAATTATGACTTAATATGTTTTTATTTGGTACAGATCATCTCAATTCTATGAGATATTTCTGCTTTTGCTATCAAATAGCTATCACTCGGATGCTATCAAGTTCTCCGTTTTATTTAGGTAATAAAAGGATAAAAATGATTACGCTAATTCTAATACTTCATCTACTTTATTGACAAATTCTGAACTCTTTGCTACACGTCCATTTCCACCATTTTCTTTATATATATTATAAATTTTATCTTTGATTTCAGAGATGACATCATCAGTAATGCTGTCAATATCAAGGTGTTTAATATCCGCTATTGTAATATTGTTTTTCTTTATACAATTTGCAACAACGCCATATAATAAGTAAAATAAAATATCGCTTTTTTCAGCTGAAGTATATTGGATAGTTCTTTTTAAATTTTTTTGTACTTTTTTACCTAATACCGCACAGCGATAAAATACATCCAAATCTTGATTTTCAATATACAGTTTATTATATGTATCGTCATCAGTAAGTATAGTTGAAGGACGGGCTCTTGCATAATCAGGTTTTTTTAAAAACAAAGTGATTAAGCATTGACCCAAAAATGAAACTCCAATAATTTCGCTTGGTTTCTTTCCTTGATTTTTGTAGTAGTTTTTCCTACGATCATAAAACAAACCTCTTCCTTTCAAATACAATTCAATTTGAAGGTGAATTGGATCTGTGACTCTAAGCGATGCTTTTGGAATATTTGTTTGATTATTAGTTGCAAAAATAATATTATCTCGAGACTCCTCACTATCGGGAACTATAATCCTAACTAATACATTTCTTGTTTCAGAATCAAGCAAACTTAAATTATTTTTAAAATACAAATATATTTCATTTGAGGTTTGTAAGCCGTTTACAATTTCAGGATTTGTGAGTTGTAGCTCCCTGTTATTTACTAACATTGCTTCAGAAGTAAGAATTGTAATACCGTTATTCAGCCACCAAAAGTCCTCTGATTGACCAGTTTCCAATGTTTCTCTTATACTCGAATTAACGTTATTCCTCCCTTGGTAATCACGTACATTCGCTTCGAAAAATTTTCTTCTTAAAATGTTATCTTCTGAAACAATAAAACGATAATAGTCTTTGAGTGATACGAGTCCAACATAATTTTTGTTTTTACCTAATGCAATTGGGACTTCAGCTAAAGGTAAATTTACTATTGTTTCTGCTGGCGTATTATACTTATCATATAACTCTGCTGCTCCAACAAACTCTATATTCACTTTAGCATTAGGAAACAGTTTACATATTAATCCCTTTAATTCTTCTGCTTGTTGCTTAACATTGGGGTGCAATTCTTCCGCATATGATACATAAATATATTTAAATTCAAGTTTAACCCTACTCGTTAATAGTTTTGTGTATAAATCTCTAAAAAAGCCAAAGGATTCTCTTACATCATCATTATATCGAGTCGTAAAATCACTTAGAGAATTAGATAAAGACAATAAATTATTTGAAACATCTTTCCAATTTTGTATAGCACTTTCTTTAAATGAAGTTTCTCTTTTTGATTGAATTATTACCATTTCAACCTTTGATTCTTTTGATGGTATGATAGAATCTATTTGGTCTGGTAATACAAGATTTTTGTTCAAAAAGATGTAAATACTATCACATCCTCCATCTCCACTTGATCCAACAATTCCATTTTCAATTTCATCATCACTCAGATCATAATCTTTTAATATCTGTGATGAAGAAAAGTACTCAAAAAAAGAAGCTTCGTCACCATATTCGTCAGAGTCTCTAAAACTTTGAGCAACACATTCTTTGATTAATATTTGACTATTTGTAAGTTGTTTATCGGCCATTTCATATACCTCATGATTTTTATTATATTTTTAAACTGTTATTTATTTTAATATTATACCACTCGTGCGGTGGTAATGTTGAATTAAACGCTGCTTCAAACATAGGATATGACTCCTTATATGTTTTTTTGTTTAACAAAATCTTTTTCAAATCTGATGTTTGTAACGGAATAATTTTCATTCCGTTTACGGATTTAGAGTAATCTTGAGGATCATAAAATGGCGTTGTTTTTCTGTTACGGAAATCAGAAATAAAATTTATGTTGAGATGCATTTTCAATACAACTATTCTACAAATATATTTTGTCTATGGTATCTCATATTAGCCATCATTTCGTTTGAAGGGTTATTAACATATATCTTATTTGTGTCAATATTGATTCTAGAAACATTTTCACAACTTAGTTTATTAGATATCAGAATCTTCATATTATCATCAAAAGTAATTAACCCAATATCAAAAAGCTTATCATATAATGGGGATAATAATAGTCCGTTTTCCGAACTTAATCGTTCGTAATTTGAAGCTGAACGCCAAGGCTTAATATGGCTTGCTAATAACAAACGGTTATCATTAATTCCGGTGATTATACAATGCTCATATTTTTGTATTATCCTATCTCTGAAGATTCCTTGTCCAATTCTGGATTTTATTATCATTTCTTTTTCTGTATTTGAAATATCTAGATTTGCAATCATTTTCAGTTGTCGACCGATTATAGGATTATCATATTCTGAAGAATCAAAATTTTTGAATTTCCAGTAACCCTCACCCAATCCATACACTGAGCGAAATAAATCTTCGCTTCCTCTGTAAGATTTCGTCTGAATACAATGTCTTTGTATTGTTGCCCTTACATTATCTTTCCAATTTAGGGTTGGAAAAAATATAACTCAATCGTCCTTCCTTCTCATTGCAGGGACTCATCACTTAACGAATTTTGCTTAGAGATTGTTTGCTTTTGTTCTTTTGAGAATTTTGATTCTCCATATTATCGTAGCTGTACGATGGATGCTTATCAAAATCTTATCAGGGGTGATAAGTACTGTGAAGAGTGCTAAATAGTCGTTTCACTTGACTTATACGTTTACACTGCTTTTGCGGTGTTCATACATCATTCTTCTGGGTCACCCACAACAGCAGTGGCGGCTGCACGCATTTTTGTCAAAAGGGTTTGTTCTGCATTACCTAATGTCGGAGATATGGTGAACATAAAATCCTTCATAACATTGTAGCGAATCATTCTATTTGTGTGTTTGTTCAAACCTTCTGAAGATGCCAATTTATACTTCTTTAACCAATCAAACAGGACTTTCTCGTTTTCATCAATTTGATTTGCTAAATCCATATCGTTGTTAAAAACGGCGTATAAGTCTACAAAATTTTGTAAATTCTGTAATTGTATTTCAGAAACAGACAGGCTATTCCGTTGCATATAGAATATAACAGAGAACAGCGTGTAGAGCTGAGTCTTCTTTTTCAGGAACTTTGTGACTTCTTCAGAGATAAAGAACTGAGGTAGAAGATCAATGGCAGCAAATACTGCGTATTTATCGTTTTCAGCATCCTTATAACCACTTTGTAATTCCTCGTAAGCCTGATTTAAGGCTGTTTGATCAGTTTGGTCAATAATGCCTTTTCTGTAAAGTAAAATCAGAGAGGCACAGAATTCTACATCTTTCATTCTTTTTACATCCGTTGTTGTAAAAAGATGGCGTTCTTCCCAAATAGGAGCATCAGACAGTTCACGAGCAAGTGCAGCAAATTCGCCAGACATACTGTTGCGTTTCTCCTGATCGTTTAAATTATAGTCTGTCAGGTTTAATCGGTTGAACATGGTAATAATATCGTTCCGTGTAGCAGTTGGATCAATATCAATTACCATTAACTGATAATTCCAGAAAGACTTTTTATCCTCTGCATCCAGATCACGAAAATACTTGTTGGAATATTTTTTCTTTGCCATTTCGTCCAGTAAGAACTGAGGCTTCAGTTTAAATTCGTTGTTAATAAAAGAGCAAATTGCCTTAACTCGCTGCTGCCCATCAACAATGTGGGTAATTGATGCACCTGTTTCAGGGTCAGTATCTGCTTTCCAAAAGAAAAGAACCGGGATGATAAGATTGAGTAAAACCGTTTCAACCAGACGAATTTTATCTTTTTCGCTCCAAACAGACCTGCGCTGATAAGTATCATCAACTATAAGGCTTGCTCCTTCAAACATTGATGATATTTCCTTTATACTCTTTCTGTTATCTGTGAAATTAAACATTTAGCCTTCCTCCAATGAATTTTTAGCTTTAGATATGGCAATTAACTGATATTCCTGCAAATCATCCCAACTTCTATATAGCCTGTATGTTATTGGATGTATAAAGCCGAGTTCATCTTGAAGAAGAACATTTATCGGCCGCACTAAATCATCCCATTCTTCGTTGATGCCGCTGATTTTCTGTAGATCTCCTTCATTTATGTATCCTCGGAAGATTGATTCTGTAAGATGATTGTAATAGTATCTATTATGCCATAAGCCTTTTATGTCTCTGAGTTCAGACCAAAACTTTTGATATAAGCGTTCCGAAATAATTGCAATGTCTATATCGGAAGACGGTGTTCCGGGGACTTCATCATGAAACGGGCGAAGCAGTTTTTTAGGCGACAAACTAAATCCCATTTTTGCACTTCCGACTATTTGTACATTGTGAAAATTAATACCGAAGTTGGACGAAACGATTTCTTTGAAATAATCCATTTTGTCAACTATTTCACTCTGAGGAACATGAAGATAATCCGAAAAATACCAGTTATGAGACCTCATAATATGCTTCATGTAAAACTCTTTTGGCTCAAGCGACATCAAATCGGTTCTCAGCGTTTCCTCTTTAAGCATACTATTCTCCTATTCTGTGCTGGAATTCCTCAATCCATTCATACAGTTCGGTTGCAATACCGTGTGCTAATAGATAAGGGACACCATTTCCGACCATTTTAAACTTGGCTGATAAAGGAAGGTCTTCGGGTAATTCAAATGCGGCAGGGAGAGACTGTACAGCCAGTGCTTCTGCAACACTAATTCTTCTGGGAAGATAGGGGTGCAGGTGTACTTCATTATTTCCGTATGCAGCCGTAGGAGAATATCTCCATCGGTGTAGTCTCTTAAATGATTTCCCGGAGGAATTCCCTTCCGGAATGGTTATGAACCGGTCTCGGTTAATAACATTGAATACATCATGACCATTAGGATGATTATATACATCATTTTGCTCAAACCAGTGTTCAACAGTAAGTTCAGGAATAATCCCTTGGGGCATAGGCAAGGCACCATTCTCTATAAAAGGACTTACAGATGGCCAGGTTATATTATTTATCTCTTCCAATGTGTACGTTTTTTGACCGCCGAATTCATATTTCAAATGGTGACCAAATCGTGCTCGTTTAAAGCCAATCAGAATCAAACGTTCCCTATACTGAGGAGCACCATATTCTAAAGCATTCCCAATAGTATCAAACAGTGAATATCCTGCATTATAGAGTCTACGTTTTAGTCGATCGTAAAGCTCTTTGTGCTTTTTGGTCATATATAGACCTTTTACATTTTCCAATACGAAAAAATCTGGTTGCCGACGGATTATTAGATTAACATATACAGATGTTAACTGACCGTTGATACCTTTTTCGCCTTGATTCTTTCCGGCAGTTGAGAAATCGGGACAGGGTGGCCCTCCGATAAAGCCAATTAAAGCGTCTTCGTTTTGCCTGTAGTTAGGAAAGATTTCATTCCATACAGAGTCAGTTAAAAACGATCTAACATCTAAATGACTATATCCATACTGTGGAATATGCAGGTCATTTCGGCGTGCATATTGATATGCACGTAAAAAACGTTCATCATATTCGTCCACAAAAGCTATATCAAAGCCAGCATTTTGAAATCCCAGGTCGAGGAATCCAACACCCGAGAAAAAAGAATATATTTGCGTAGGCATTGTATCCTCCTGCAATTTTGATTACTAAAGGCACAATTTAGTATTGTGCATATCTTGAATAAAAGAATGAATTTGGGCAAGCAACTCTTTTTGCATGGTAGAATCTCGCATCATTTTCTTAATCGTGCATTCCCACACAATCAGGTATTTGATGTTTCTTGCCTGCAATTCGTCCTGAACGATTTTGTCCCGTTTGACATTATCATCGAATTTCTTCTGCCAGAACTCAACACGGGATTTGGGCGTGTACGCATATTGGCAACCCTGATGCCTGTGCCAGAAACAGCCATGTACAAAAATTGCTGTATTATACTTGCGAAGAAATATATCCGGGTGCCCGGGAACGGACCTGTCTGCAACCCGGTAGCGATACCCTCTGGCAAAAAGCAATTTCCTCAGATAAACCTCCGGTTTGGTATCTCTGTTCCTGATTGCAGCCATATTTCTGCTGCGCTCTTCGGCTGATACAATATCCGCCATTACAATGCTTCCACTTCCCGAACATAATCAACGAACTTTATAACTGTCCAGATACGGTCACGTCGATCAGCAGGATAAGAGGCAATATACGGTCTGGGAACAACCAGAATAACATTCTCGGCCTGCATCTCATCCATCTGTGCAGGAGAAATACCCTGTTGCAGTGTGCAAAGGTACTTGGGTAATCCTCTCAGGCGGTCAGCTTCGTTGATTACCTGTCTCCAGCGATCCTTACAGGTGGTTTTGGCGGCAAGGGAGATCAGTTTATCTGTTGGGAATGCTGCATTGTGATAGGCAGCCTGTGACGGAAACAGGAAATCAGGCTTTTTGTTTCCTTCGGTAACTGCCTGCGCAGTGTACTGAATATCATTTCCGTCAAAAATTGCAGACAAATGATGTTCCAGACTCTTACCAGCCCGGCTCTTACGACGGTTCAGCACCATGTTCGCCATTGTGATGAACTCGTCTACTGTTGCAAATCCGCGAGAAATTTTGTCACCATAACGGGCGTGTTCGATTGCCCGGAACAGTGCATATTCCGTATTCGTCCATTCAATGATTTTGCGGTCAGGGTTGGTGCGGATATACTCCAGATGGTTGTAAACACGGTTCTGAATATCTCGGGCAACAGCGGACATGACATCAGATAACGGGAAATCAACTGTCAGGGTATCAATAAATTCCTGAATAGCGATCCGTTCCTGCCTTTCCGGTAATACAGCAGATGTATCAATCATGTGATTGGTTTCCGTCGGGCCGATACCAAAGGCACTCAGGAACTGCTCGATATCATCTTCCGTTTCCAGAAAGAACGCACTGTACTGGTCAGCAGTCTGACGAGTCAATACAAACAGCGCACCTGTCTGCTCCGGGTTCAGAAATGGAAAACTGCGTCCAAATTTTGTAATACGCAGCTCATTTTTGCTGCTGTAGTAAGTAAAGCTGCTTTCCGTCCAAATATCATTCTGCCACTGAATATCAACCGTTCTTTTCAGAATGTTCTCGTTTTCCAACGCCTGTGAAAACATCATATCCTTTGCAGATTTGGACACAAGGATACCACTCTGATTCCCTCCGGTTGCGCCGGAGTCATTAGCGGATAGAAATTTGCAGTATGCCTGCTGGCTGTTCAGGACAGCCTGTATTGCCTGATTTGCAAATCCTTCTGTCATTCAGACCACCATCCCTTCATAGCGAGGACTGGCCGTAACACCTGTATATTCCGCCGCTTCGTCCAGTACTTCAAGTTTGCCAACAACAAGTTTTGCCACATCTGCCATAAGAGGAACTACAACGGAGTTGCCAAACTGTTTATATGCCTGCGTATCGGATACCGGAATTTTAAAAGTATCAGGGAATCCCTGAAGTCTTGCACATTCTCTTGGCGTTAATCTACGGGGGTTTTTTCCATCCTGCGCAATCAGAATCTCAGAGCCGTCTTTATAATAACGGGCGCTGATCGTTCTGGTCACTCCGTCCAAGGGGGCGATTCCGTAGCCAAAACCATTGCCTGCTTCACGGTGCTTTGCAGCATAATTTTGAAGATAAATCCAGAGCTTATCTGAAAGCGTATACTTTTCGCTGACCTCTTTTTCAAGAATATCACGCACGACCGGCGGTTTCTTCAAAGGGTGCAGATCAAAAGAAAAACTGACATCCTCTCCATAGCGTTCTTTATCAAAGCCGACGATGACAATACGCTCTCTGTGCTGCGGTACATAGCCTTTTCCGTCAATGACCTGGAAGAATACTTTGTAATTCAACTCCCGCAGAGATTCCTGGATAATCTGAAAAGTTCTGCCTTTGTCATGACTGCAAAGATTTTTGACATTCTCCAGCATAAATGCTTTCGGACGCTTTGCTTTCAGGATGCGGCATACATCAAAGAAAAGTGTTCCTTGGGTCTTGTCCTCAAACCCGGTAGCACGCCCCAAGCTGTTTTTCTTTGAAACCCCGGCGATTGAGAACGGCTGACAGGGGAATCCTGCTACGAGAATATCATGATCAAGGATGCTTTCAGCCTGTACCTTTGTAATATCACCGTCCGGTTGCACACCAAAATTTGCGTAATAAGTCTGTTGGCTATACTTATTCCATTCATTAGAATAGACACAGCGCCCGCCGGCTGATTCAAATGCAAGTCGCATACCACCAATACCTGCAAATAAATCAATAAAGGTGTACCCATTACGATTCTGCGAAGGTTCTTCCTTTGCCTTGACGAGCATTTGCCTGATTGCTACAGACAGGCAGTCCTGCATGGACTGCCTACTTATTACAGAATAGTCGCTGAGTTCTTTATAAATATCATCATCTACGCGGATGTGAACCTGTTTTGCCATTTTGTTTTCCTCCATCTGGGACAAGAACAATACCTGATTTTTCCCCATTATAACACACCTCTCGTATGAATTCAATATGATGGGGAAAGGTTATGTACCTGATTTTTCCCCATATGGTTAATGATCATTTTGCATTTCTCAACCGATTTGTATTTTCTTTGGCAAGCTCGCTTGCTGCCTGTCGGCGCGTATCCGAATATACGGCGCGGTCAGACGGACAGCAAAACGCTTGCGGTCGATCTCGAAGGTCAGACCGCCCTGTTCATCATCGTCGATCTGCCTGCACAAATCGGGATGCTTTGCTGCATACTGTGCCAGCCGCTTTTTGAG
>OLFV01000232.1_pt1 | contig 68539 bp, 52 predicted proteins | sample 1605551 | NCBI WGS metagenome assembly OLFV01 (sample SAMEA3888922, study PRJEB22519) | human gut metagenome | biome: human gut; feature: human-associated habitat; material: faeces | place: Denmark | collected 2011 | reverse complement strand
TACGAATGATCAGCACTTTTTGGTCTCGTTTTTGATGCCAATTTTGAACACCCTACCTTTAAGAACAACAGATTCATCATCAATCGCAAAGCTATTTATATCATCAATTGATACCTCATGACCACAAAGCCATAACTTCTTTGCTTTATCGAATACAATAAGCTCATTATTTATGTTAAATAGGTCAAGACGACTTTCACTTATAACAATGGTTTTGCAAGGTTCGCCGTTTCTTGCAAATAATTCGTTTTTAGCAATATTGTACTTGCGCTCTTTTTCTTCAAGTTCCAATCTTCTTTTTTCTTCTATTTTTTTCTTCGCTGCTATCTTTTCTCGCTCCCGTTTAGCCCTTGCTGCGTCCCATGACATTACTATATGACCTATAATATAGGTAGTACCTATTATAGCAATAACCACCCCAAGACCATTTCTCTTAGCGCATAGATAGGCCCCCAATACTCCGCCTAAAATGGCAGCAACATACATTAAAATATCATATTTACTTTTCATCAATCAATTCTTTTTAGTTTTACTTTATTATTATCATCCATAAAAGCAGAATATCTATATACGGCACCATTTCCTTTTGAAACAAATATTTGATTAGATGTTACAAATCCGTATAATAGACATTTATCTGTACTGAAACGAATGCCATATGGATTGTTACATTTCGGATTGTTATAGACTTTGTACATTTGAACTGGAGTCAAAATCCTTGATGTTTTCATAAGCCATTCACCAGAATCCCACTTTCCTTCAAACAAGCATTTTATCCCTTCAATCTTTACGGACTCTCCGATTTTAAGTTGTGCCACAACAATATCACCGAAATAATCAAATTGCAGAGAAAGATTGTTTTTACGGTCACTAATATGAATGCCATTAAAGAAGGATATGTTATCATAAGCTATGGAATCTGTTGAGCCTTCGGTCTTGAATGTTCCATTATATTTCCTGCCGTTATAAGAAAAAACAATATCTCCTTCAATTTTACAATTAACAGAACCTGCCTCAATATCTTTACTAACCACTTTAAAACTATTTACAATTGGATTCTGTAACCCTTCACACTTTTCTAAATATAAATCTAACCCTTGTTTACACATTTCTGTTGTTATAGAATTAAGAACAGATTGACAGCGTTCCTGCTCTCTTTGCTCTTCAAAAAGAGGATTCCAATGTGTATAGAAAAACAAAAATAAAAGTGCCTCTAATATTAGTGCAATAATGCCTTTGCCCATATAATCTAAATTTAAGTTGTATATTGTTTTAACAAAAAGCGTGAAACCGACCTTGGTGCTAAACCAAAAACCTTCTTTTGCCCTATCGTAGAGCTTGGCACCATAACAGAAACCACACATGGGTTGAAAACCTTGGCCTAAACCAATGATAACGCTGAAGATAAACATGCTGATGCAGGTCACAATGCACATGGTAGCGATGGCAGCATCGCCATAGTTGCTGGCAACACTGTTGAGAGTTTGTTGCTAATGCTTGCGAGTCTATGTCAAGAAATTGAAGGTGTGTTATCGGCAATTATTTCTTTCACGAACCGACCTTCAAAAGAAATCTTGCGATGATTGTAATGGCGTAAAAGCCTGAAAAACGTATTAATTTGATAGAAAAGGGAATAAAAAGTATTTGCAATATTTGTCACCTAAAGAAAAAAACGTACTTTTGCACGCCGATTATTATCTGGCTGGCTTAAAAAGCCTGCTAATCCGCGGATTAATAGTTGCATCCGTTTTTATTGGCCAGGATGTAATGGTTAGGTAATATCTGCGGTAAAAAGATAAACATTAGTAGTTACAATTTAAAACAAACAAAAGTGGACACTTTAAGTTACAAGACCATTTCTGCTAACAAAGAGACTGCACAAAAAGAATGGGTAGTAGTAGATGCTACTGATCAAGTTCTGGGTCGTCTTTGTACAAAGGTTGCCAAACTGCTGCGCGGTAAGTATAAACCCAACTTTACTCCGCACGTAGATTGTGGTGACAACGTTATTATCATCAATGCCGATAAGATTCAGCTTACTGGTAAGAAGTGGACTGATCGTATCTATCTTACTTACACTGGCTATCCTGGTGGTCAGCGTGAACACACTCCTGCAAGCATCATGGCTAAGCCTAACGGTGCTGACAAGTTGTTCCGTCGTGTAGTGAAGGGTATGCTTCCTAAGAATAAGCTTGGTGCAAAGCTCCTTGGTAACCTCTATGTTTACGAAGGTGCAGAACATAAGCATGAAGCACAGTCGCCCAAGGCAATTGATATTAACCTCCTTAAATAAGCTTAGCAGTAATGGAAATGATTAATGCATTAGGCCGTCGTAAAAGCGCCATCGCCCGTATCTACGTAACCGAAGGTACAGGTAAAATTACCATTAACAAGAGAGATCTTACTGAGTATTTCCCCTCTCCCATCCTGCAGTTTGTTGTTAAGCAGCCTCTTACCCTCTTGGACGTTGCTGAAAAGTACGACATTAAGGTAACACTCTGTGGTGGTGGTTTCACGGGTCAGAGTCAGGCTCTTCGCCTTGCTATCGCTCGTGCACTCGTAAAAATTAATGCTGATGACAAGAAAACCTTACGTGCTGAAGGCTTCATGACTCGCGACCCCCGTGCCGTTGAGCGTAAAAAGCCAGGTCAGCCCAAGGCTCGTCGTCGCTTCCAGTTCAGCAAGCGTTAATATTCTGCGCTGCCTAAAATTAAAGCATTTGTATACTATTATAGCTGTTGCATGATTTTAGGATTGCTGCTGGATTTACGTTTAGTATCTAAACCAAGAAGACTTTGTGGAAGTGTTTAATCTATATGTAACACTTAACAAACTACCTCTTGGCTGGTTGAACTAAAACAACTTACAAGAAAGTAAACGAAATTAAAAGAAAAGAAATGTCAAGAACATCATTTGATACCCTTTTGGAGGCCGGTTGTCACTTCGGTCACCTCAAACGTAAGTGGAACCCCGCTATGGCTCCTTACATCTTCATGGAGCGCAATGGCATTCACATTATCGACCTTCACAAGACTGTTGCAAAAATCGACGAAGCTGCAGAAGCTTTGAAGGCAATTGCAAAACAGGGCAAGCGTGTCCTCTTCGTAGCTACTAAGAAGCAAGCAAAGGACGTTGTAGCAGATAAGGCTGCATCAGTCAATATGCCTTACGTTACTGAACGTTGGCCGGGCGGTATGCTCACCAACTTCCCAACAATTCGCAAGGCAATCAAAAAAATGGCCAATATCGACAAGTTGATGAACGACGGTACTTACTCTAACCTTTCAAAGCGTGAAATTCTTCAGATTTCTCGTCAGCGTGCAAAGTTGGAGAAGAACCTCGGTTCTATCAGCGACCTTACACGTCTACCTGCTGCATTGTTCGTTGTAGATGTATGCAAGGAACATATTGCAGTAAAAGAGGCTCAACGCCTCGGTATTCCAGTATTTGGTATTGTTGATACAAACTCTGATCCTAACGTTGTAGATTATCTTATCCCTGCTAACGATGACTCTAACAAGAGCATCGAGGTAATTCTTGACGCTGTATGTGGCGCAATCGCTGAAGGCGTTGAAGAACGTAAGGCTGAGAAGGTAGACACTGAAGCTGCAGGTGAGGGCGAAACGAAGTCACGTAATAAGCGTGCTTCTAAGGCTCGCGCTGAAAAGGCTGAAGCTCCCGCTGCTGAAGAAGCAAAGGCTGAGTAATCTGCTATTAATTTATTGAAAGTATAAAGTATAAGCGTATAAAGTATAAAGTATAACCCCCATTTGCGAGATTACACTTTTATTACCTTATACATTGTGCTTTATACTTTTCTACTTTTAAAATCCTAACTACTAACCAACTATATTTCCAAAAGAAAATGGGAGTATCATTAGAAGATATCAAGAAGCTTCGCACTATGACAGGTGCAGGCTTGGGCGACTGCAAGAAGGCACTCGCTGAGTCAAATGGCAACATCGAAGAGGCCATCGAAATTATCCGTAAGAAGGGTCAGGCTGTTGCTGCAAAGCGTTCAGACCGTGAAGCTGCAGAAGGTGCAGTACTCGTAAAGTGCGAAAATGGCTTTGCTGCTATCATCGCTCTTAAGTGTGAGACTGACTTCGTAGCTAAGAATGCTGACTTCGTTAAGCTCGCTCAGGATATTCTTGACCTCGCTGTAGCTAACAAGTGTAAGAGCCTCGAGGAGGTTAATGCGCTTACACTCGGTGGCCACACTGTTGCTGAAGCTGTAACTGATCGCAGTGGTATTACAGGTGAGAAGATGGAACTCGATGGATATAACTTCATCGAGGGTGACAATGTAGCCGTTTATGACCACATGGGTCGTCATATGCTCTGCACTATGGTGCAGACGAACAAGCCTGCTGAAGAACAAGCTCACAATGTGGCTATGCAAGTAGCTGCTATGAATCCTGTAGCTCTTGATGAAGCAAGCGTTCCTCAAGAAGTGAAGGACGAAGAACTCAAGGTGGCTATTGAGAAGACAAAGGAAGAGCAGGTGAAGAAGGCTGTAGAGGCTGCTATCAAGAAGGCTGGCTATAACGCTTACATCGCTGAAAGCGAAGAGCACCTTGAAGAAGGTATCCGTAAGGGCAATATCACTGAAGAGGACGCTGCTGCTATCCGCGAGTTGAAGGCTAAGACTGCAGAAGAAAAGTCTGCTAACTTGCCCGAACAGATGGTTCAGAACATCGCTAACGGACGTATGAAGAAGTTCTATAAGGAGTCTTGCCTCTTGAATCAAGAGTACATTCAGGATAGCAAGCAGACTGTTGCTGAATATCTGAAGTCAACTGACAAGGATCTCACTGTTACGGCTTTCAAGCGTTTTACGCTTCGTGCTGAGTAATTGTATTTCATAAATATATGAAGTAAAAAGGCTATGGCTTATTAGGCCATAGCCTTTCTTTTTTAGTAAAATCTATACAATAAACGCTATTCATACATTTGACCAAAAATAAATTTGTACATTTGCATATACAAAGAAGACTAAACTCTATCTAAATCTCACATTTAATAAGGTGGAAGACGATAAGATTGTTAAAATAGACATTGATAAGGTGTTGCAAAGTAAAATGGGGTCAAAGTCGAAGTTTGTACCTCGCTTTATTTGCAATTGGCTAAAACATATCGTGCATCAAGAAGAAATTAATGCTTTTCTTGAAAGCGTTGGGGGTAAGCAGGGTTTACCTTGGCTTGATGCAGTAATGGATTTTTTGGACGATAAGATTGAAATTTCAGGTTTGGAAAATCTGCCTGATGATGAGGGCGGACGCCGATACACGTTTGTAAGTAATCATCCTTTAGGTGGGCCAGATGGTATCGCAATAGGTCAAATTCTTGGTCATCGTTATAATGGAAGGATACGTTATCTCGTAAACGATCTGCTTATGAATCTTCATGGCTTAGCCCCACTTTGTGTTCCTATAAATGTGACGGGGAAGCAAAATCGAGATCTTCCACGCCAAATAGAGGCAACGTTTAGTAGCGATAATCATGTGATTTTGTTTCCTGCTAAATTATGCTCACGACGAAAGGGAGGAGTTATTCATGACTTACCATGGAATAAAACTTTTATAACGAAAAGTATAGAAACGCAGCGTGACGTTGTACCTATTCACTTTGATGGATGCAACTCTGATCGTTTCTATCGAATAGCAAACCTTTGCAAATCGTTGGGTTTAAAATTTAACGTAGCCATGCTTTTTCTTGCTGATGAGACTTTCCGTAATCGGCATAAGACGTTTAAAGTTACAATAGGGAAACCTATTCCGTGGCAGCACTTTGACAAGAGCAAACGTCCGTCGGAATGGGCGCTTTGGGTAGAGGACATCGTTTATCAACTTCCTCATTTTTAAAGGACTAACACTTGGTGCTAATGCTCAAAGGTTATTTCTAAAAAAAAGAAGGTCTTACGTTTTAAACGTTTTAAGGTAATTTTAGCTGATTGGTGAGGTATATAAGGTTGCTTTTTAACCTCATAACCCTCGTAACCTCATAACCGAATTTTATTAATTCAGACTCATATACAAATGCTTTAGTCATGCAACCAATTATATCACCTGTAGATAAAACGCTACTAAAAAAAGAATTAACACCAGATAGACGTTTGCGCACGACAAACAAAGCTGGTAATGAGATTTATATTATAACTTACCAGCAGGCTCCTAATGTGATGCGCGAAATTGGGCGTTTACGCGAAATTGCCTTCAGAGCTGCTGGAGGTGGTACTGGCATGGAGTTGGATTGGGACGAATTTGATACTTGTGAACATCCTTATTATCAACTAATCGTTTGGGATCCAGAGGAAGAACTCATATTGGGTGGTTATCGCTTCTTGCCTGGAAGCGAAGCAAAATATGATGATAAGGGGCAACCATGTTTGGCTACAAGTCACATGTTTCACTTCTCTGATCATTTCTTGAAAACGTATATGGCTGATACGGTTGAGCTTGGTCGGTCGTTCGTTACGCTTGAGTATCAAAGCACCAGAGCCATGAGCAAGGGTATATTTGCTTTAGATAACCTATGGGATGGGCTTGGTGCTCTTACGGTAATCATTCCCAATCTAAAGTACTTCTTTGGAAAAATGACAATGTATCCTTCGTTTAATCGCCAAGCACGTGATATGATATTGTTCTTTTTGAAGAAGCACTTTGGTGACAAGGAGCAACTGATAACTCCTTATTCTCCTCTTGTTATTGATACTCCTGAAGAGGAGCTTGAAAGGCTTTTTGTATGTGATGACTTTAAGTCTGATTATCGTATACTTAATACTGAAGTGCGCAAGCGCGGATTTAATATTCCTCCATTGGTTAATGCTTATATGGGGTTAAGTCCGACGATGCGCGTGTTTGGTACGGCGATTAATCATGAGTTTGGTGAGGTAGAAGAGACTGGTATCTTCCTCGCAGTAGACGAAATCTTAGAACAAAAGCGAATGCGCCATATTGACACCTTTGTAAAAGAACATCCAGATAGCTTAAATCTATTTGAGCAATTGTTTAAGCAAAAGCAATTGTAAGTTGTGAAGTCGCGCCACTATTTTATTAATAAATATTAAAATAGTGGCGCGACTTCTCTTTTCTTCGTAATTTTGCAGACAAATTACGAAGAGTCTGTATTTATGAACGTCTTGGGATAAAATAATAGCAAAAGCCTGCATCGGCACAACCTTTGCAGGCATTTGTTGTGTTGTGACGCGATGTCACTTATTCTAAATGACGAGTGAAAGAAGAACTATGCGACAACTAAAGATTAATAAAAGTATTACCAACCGCCAGAGTGCGGCATTGGACAAGTATTTGGTAGAAATTGGCCGTGAGGAACTTATCTCAACTGATGAAGAGGTAGAACTTGCACAGCGTATTCATCGTGGTGGTCCTGATGGACAAGCAGCGCTGGATCGTCTGACGCGTGCCAACCTACGCTTCGTTGTCAGTGTGGCTAAACAGTATCAAAATCAAGGACTTACACTTAACGACTTAATTGATGAGGGGAACTTGGGACTCATTAAGGCAGCGCAGAAGTTTGACGAAACACGTGGTTTTAAGTTTATTTCATACGCTGTATGGTGGATTCGCCAAAGCATTCTTCAAGCTATCTCAGAGCAAAGTCGTATTGTACGTATGCCCCTTAACCAAGTAGGCTTTCAAAGTAAACTTACCAAAGCAATTGTAAGCTTCGAGCAAGAATTTGAGCGTCGCCCTTCTGTAGGCGAGTTGGCAGAATTGCTCGATACAGATGTAAGCAAAGTACAAGAAGCCTTGGGTACGAATGGTAAAAAGGTGAGCGTAGATGCTCCCTTTGCTGAAGACGATTCAAACTGTCTGATTGACATTATGACAGATGACAGTGCTCCTGGTACTGATAACCAAATGGAGAAAGAATCGCTCTCGTCTGACCTTGATGCTGCACTTAAGTCACTCAATGATCGTGAACGCCAGGTACTGAAAATGCTCTTCGGTATTGGACGTAACGAAATGACGGCAGAAGAGGTGGCTAATACGCTCAACCTTACTCGTGAGCGTGTACGCCAAATCAAGGAACGTGCATTGCGCCGTTTACGCGAAGCTGATAATATTAAAATTTTGATGAAATATTTAGGCTAAAAGCGCTAAATTACATATTTATTATTTACTATACTGCGAGGAACCTTTTTCTACACAAGAAGGCTCCTCGCTTTCTTTGTCTGTATCTTTTTGTACGAAATAGAGTTTGATTAAGTTCAAATTGTTAACTTTGCAAATAGAAATTCAAACAATTAGCACAAAAACAATGGATTTATTTATAAAAAAGACAACCGAAGAACTATTGTTAGAAGCAGATAATGAAGGCGGTAATGGCCTGAAGCGCGTGCTTGGTATGTGGGGACTGATAGCATTGGGAGTAGGTGTTATTATAGGTGCAGGTCTATTTTCTGTTACGGGTATTGTAGCTGGAGAGCATACAGGGCCAGCTATCATATTGAGTTTTGCTATAGCAGCCGTTTGTTGTGCTTTGGCAGGGTTATGTTATGCGGAATTTGCGTCAATGATTCCCGTTGCAGGGTCTGCATATACTTATTCCTACTTTACCATGGGAGAATTAGTAGCTTGGGTTATCGGTTGGGATTTGGTGTTAGAATATGCGCTTGCGGCCATGACGGTGAGCATATCGTGGAGTAGATATTTTTGCATTATACTGAATGATATAGGGGTATCACTTCCTACGGCATGGAGCGCTTGTCCTGCCGATGGAGGCATCTTTAATGTGCCTGCAACATTGCTTATTGTTGTTCTATCGCTTATACTTATGTGTGGAACTAAGGGAAGTTCAAAGTTTAATGACTTTTTAGTAATACTTAAGATAGCAGTAGTATTGCTGTTCATTTTCATAGGATTTAAGTATGTAAAATCCGAAAACTTAACTCCGTTTATACCGCAGAATACGGGCGTGTTTGGTGAATATGGTTGGTCGGGTGTTCTACGTGGTGCAGCTATTGTGTTCTTTGCTTTTTTAGGATTTGATGCAATCAGTACTGCAGCACAGGAGACCAAGAACCCGCGTCGGAATATGCCCATAGGAATTCTTGGCTCATTGTTGATTTGCACCTTGCTTTATATGGTGTTTGCACTTGTGATGACAGGCGTCGTTGACTATCATGCTTATAAAGGGACAGATAGTATAGCACCGGCAGCAACAGCCATTGCACATATGGGGCCTACGGCAATAGATGGCAGTGTAACTCCAGCCTATCCATGGTTAAATCGTGGTATAATTTTAGCCATTCTGATGGGGTATGCCAGTGTCGTGTTAGTAACTTTAATGGGACAGAGCCGCGTTTTCTACTCCATGAGCCGTGATGGGTTACTTCCTCCACTCTTTTCACATCTTCATAAGCGTTTTCATACTCCAGTACGTAGTAATGCACTCTTTATGACTGTGATCGGACTCTTAGCTGGAGTCGTTCCAGCCAATATAGCAGGTGAGATGACAAGTATCGGTACGTTATTGGCTTTCTCACTCGTTTGCCTTGGTGTAATTGTGGTGCGACGCACACAGCCGAATGCACCACGCAGCTTTAAGACACCTTTTGTTCCTTGGGTGCCAGCAGCGGGAGTTGTTTGTTGTGTTAGTATGATGTTATTCTTACCTGCCGATACTTGGATACGACTTGTTATGTGGATGCTCATAGGATTAGATATCTATTCTTTTTATGGGGTGCAACATAGTGTTGCTGGTGGAGGTAATAAACGTCGTCATGGCCAAACGATTTTAAGCGCTATAGGAGTATTTGTAGCTATCTTGTGCGTCATTACTGGCTTTTGGCATCAGCAAACGTTGGGTTGGAACGATTCAAAATTGTTGTTCTATATAGCTCTGTGCTTTGGCGTATTCCATTTATTTTTCTATCTCGTAAGAGGATTTAAGTAGGTATTCAAAATTAGTTTATATAATCATGTTCAGAATTAGTCGATATGCCTTGGCGCATTCTTTCGCCCAGAAACATAGGTTTCATCGGTCACGTAGCCCGCTACGCTCCCTCTTCAACCTATGTTTCTGAACGAAATACTGCACCAATTCATATCAACTAATTTTGAACACCTACTTAAGACGAACAGTATAACAACCCACTAAAATAGTCTTTGTTATGGATTTATTTGTAAAGAAAACAGCCAACGAACTTCTTCAAGAAGCGGAGAATGAAGGAGGGCATGGTTTGAAGCGCGTACTTGGCCCTTGGGGATTGATAGCATTAGGCGTTGGTGTCATTATAGGTGCGGGACTTTTTTCTGTCACTGGTATTGTAGCCGGCGCACATACGGGGCCAGCTATCGTCATAAGTTTTGCCCTAGCAGCGATCGCTTGTGCTTTAGCAGGATTGTGTTATGCTGAATTTGCCTCTATGTTGCCAGTAGCAGGTTCGGCCTATACGTACTCCTACTTTACAATGGGAGAACTGGTAGCATGGATAATAGGTTGGGATCTTGTACTTGAATATGCAGTGGCAGCAGTTGCCATAGCCATTTCGTGGAGCAAATATTTCAGTATTATGCTGACCGATATGGGATACCCCCTTCCTATAGAATGGACTGCTTGTCCTGCTGAAGGGGGCGTCTTTAATGTACCTGCGGCCTTACTTGTTGTAGTACTTTCATTTATTCTCATGCGTGGTACAGCAGGTAGTTCTAAGTTTAATGATTTAATAGTTGCGCTTAAAATAATTGTCGTATTGGCATTTATCGCAATTGGTTTTAAATATATAAATACGGATAATCTTACTCCCTTCATTCCCCAAAACACGGGAGTGTTTGGTGAATATGGTTGGTCGGGCATATTGCGCGGCGCTGCTATCGTGTTCTTTGCCTATATTGGTTTCGATGCAGTAAGTACAGCAGCCCAAGAGACGAAGAACCCACGTCGCAATATGCCTATAGGCATTTTGGGGTCGCTCATTATTTGTAGCATTCTTTATATGGTCTTCTCGTTTGTGATGACAGGCGTTGTTGACTATCACGCTTATATTGGAGCAGAAAGTATTGCTCCTGCAGCAACGGCCGTAGCTCACATGGGCCCTGTTGGTGCTGACGGTGTGGTCGTTCCAGCCTATCCATGGCTCAATCGAGGCATTATTGTTGCTATACTCTTAGGCTATGCAAGCGTGGTTTTAGTGATGATGCTTGGCCAAAGTCGTGTATTCTATAGTATGAGTAAAGACGGTTTGCTCCCTCCGATATTCTCACATTTGCATAAACGCTTCCATACGCCCGCTCGCAGTAATTTCCTTTTTATGATAATTATTGGTGTGTTAGCTGGTACGGTACCTCCTAACATTGCGGGTGAGATGACAAGTATTGGTACGTTGTTTGCCTTCTCGTTAGTTTGTTTAGGCGTTATAGTAGTACGCCGCACACAACCTAATGCACCGCGTGGCTTTAAAACGCCACTTGTCCCTTGGATTCCTGCAGCTGGTCTCCTTTGTTGTGTAGGCATGATGCTGTTCTTGCCTGCTGAGACTTGGATTAGACTCGTTATGTGGATGCTTATCGGTATTGACATCTATTCTTTTTATGGCATAAAGCATAGTGTGATAGGTGGTGGTACTGTTCGTCGTCATGGTCAAACCATTCTAAGTGGTATAGGCGTCTTTATAGCCTTCCTTTGTATTGTAACAGGATTTTGGCATCAGCAGACAGTAGGGTGGGGTGAAAGTCATCTCATGCTATGGATCGCTGGTTTGTTTGGTGCTGTACATATCATGTTCTTTTTGGTGAGGGGCATAAGAAGATGATTTTGGCGCTGATATGAATTGATTTACAGTATTAATGTATTTCCGCGTAAATGGGATGAATACCCGTTTACGTGGATTTTTTTTGACCTTGCTGTCCAAACGAGAAAGTAGAAAGCAATGCGATAGTTTTGCGTTAAAGTATTTAATTTGTACATTTGCGCAGTAAATCCTTTTTAGTTTTTATACTATGACAGTTAACGAACAAACATATCAGCAAATAGAGCGTGCTTTACGTAAGGTGGCTTCAAAGTATCCGACGAACGTAGAGTGCCCTCCGCTTACAGACCTTCACTTACAGGTGTTACAAGATAGTGGCGAATTGCGTATCTTTGATGACGATGATCACGAAATAACTCGTTGTGTTGTTGAAGAGTGGATAGGGAATAAGGACGAAAATTTTTACAAGGACGTTCAGAGCGTACTAATTGATGCGATAAAACGAATAAAAGACGTTACTGAGAACATTGCGATTATCAAGCCTTACTCTTTCACGCTTATAGGTGAGGATCACGAAACGATTGCCGACTTGTATTTAGTTGATGACGACACGATACTCATAAGTGGCGATCTCATGAAAGGCTTGGGTGAAGACCTTGAAAACTTTTGGCAGGAACTTGAACATCAAGACTAAAAAGCAATAAGATTATTAAAATAATGAAGTTATACAAAATAGCATTGGCTACTGTAATGTTATATAGCGGTAGTATTTATGCGCAAAATACAAAGCACGAAGCATCGCTTTCATTAATTCCATTACCAACGCATGTAGAGCAGGGCAATGGTTCTTTCGTTTTTGGAAACAAAATAAAAGTCTATGCTGATGCCTATCAAGGGGATAGTATTCAATGGGTGTTGAACCAATTTGAAAAGAAATTAACTTACTCAACAGGCAAGCAACTTAAAAAATCAAAGCGTGCGAGTGGGGCAGATATGCAGCTCCTATTGGTTCCAAACCTTAAAGCAGAGGCATATCAGTTATCAGTATTACCAACTCAAGTAGTAATAAGGGCTTCACGTCCGGCAGGTTTCTTTTATGCATTGCAGACGTTGCAGCAATTATTACCTTCGCGCAGTGTGTTGGCAGGTGTAAAAGCCCCCGACAGTATCAAACAATGGACATTGCCCGTAGTTGATATTAAGGATGAACCTCGCTTTGAGTGGAGAGGATTTATGTTAGATGAGGGGCGCCATTTCTTTGGAAAGGAAGAGGTGAAGAAGGTGCTTGACGTGATGGCAAGTTACAAGATGAATCGTTTCCATTGGCATTTAACAGAAGACCAAGGTTGGCGCATTGAGATAAAGAAATATCCGAAATTGACTGAGGTCGGTGCGTGGCGTAATAGCAAAGTTTTGGGTTATGGTGAGGTGAAGCCTGATGATATTCAATATGGTGGTTTCTATACACAAGAAGACGCACGAGAAATTGTAAAATATGCACGTGATCGTTTTATCGAAATCGTCCCTGAGGTAGATATTCCAGGTCACTCACAAGCCGCAGTAGCTTCTTATCCTGAATTTTTGGCTTGTGATTCTCAAAATTCACATGAGGTATGGCGCTATCAAGGCGTGTCAACGGATGTGATAAACGTTTCTAATCCGCGAGCAGTGCAATTCGCTGAAGATGTTATTGATGAGCTGACAGAAGTTTTCCCTTACGCTTACCTTCATTTGGGAGGAGACGAATGTCCTGTTAACAAGTGGCAATCCAATGTTAGTTGTCAGGAACAACTCAAATCGCTTCAAAGCACCAACTATCGTGACTTACAGATAAATTTCTATAAGCAGTTGCAGCAACATATAGCACAAAAGCCTAAGGATAGGCAACGTCATCTCATATTTTGGAACGAAGTGTTGCATGGCAATACTCAGCCTCTTGGCAAGGATATTACCATTATGGCATGGGTTGGAGCCGATGCTGCGGCAAAAGATGCTGCGTCGAGAGGATTTAATACAATACTGAGTCCTCAAATACCTTATTATATCAATCGTCGTCAGAGCAAACTGCCAACTGAACCTCGGTCACAAGGTTGGGGAACAGAAACGGTTGAGGCTGTTTATAACTATCAGCCGTTGAAAGGTGTTGATGCATCGTTGCAACCGCATTACTTAGGAGTACAAGCAAACTTTTGGACGGAGTGGGTAGAAGATGCTTCGACGGTTCAATACCTTATGTTGCCTCGTTTAGCAGCAGTTGCGGAGGCGGGTTGGACACCGCAAGAGCAACGCAGCTATCCGAACTTCTTGCAACGTTTGCAAACAGAACCTTCATTTTATCAGTTTAAGGGAGTTAATTACGGTAAACACGTATTTGGTGATAATGATTAAGCACCAATGAAGTGATAATTTAAAATTATAAGTATCGCAATAAGTGAGGGGCAAGTCCTACAGGTTTGCTCCTCACTTGTTGTTTGTTAGTAGCTTGATAGCTGATTTCTTGTTTTATGGTTAAATAAGTCTATAAAGTAGTATAGTTGTACTTCGTATTTAATCCTTCATGTTACTCCAAATAGGATTGAAGCTCTTTTGTTGAGAGTATTGTTCCGCTTCAGCATCTTTTAAGATGTTGTGCGTATTCTTTACGTCAATAGTAGCGCTGCCGTATGAAGTGTCTAATAAGCAATGTTCAATTTCAAAAGCTATTGTATTGCTTTGGGGGGGTAAATAGTGCTTCTTTTGTTTGTTGAGTTTCATTCTTTTATTTCACGATTACCTTTTTACCATTAATAATGTAAATGCCTTTAGGCAACTTGTCCTTATTGTCACATTTCACTTGGACACCGCTCAGTGTCGTGACAACAGAACTCTTAAAATCTGGATTGCGACTTACGTTTCCAATGTTAGTTATGTCTTTATTGTCAGTCACTAAAGTAAATCCCATTGATTGGTTGGCTATTGATTTAGGGACAGCCAAATAGGCTTTTCCACCCTTGTTAACAAAAGGTCCGCCATCTTCTGCGCCGTAGAAAAATCCGAAAACCTTCTTGTTATCAATTGTACCATAAGTAAGCATATAGTATGCATAGTCATCTTTAGCTTCAATCATTTGGTCGGTTGATGTGCCACGAAGATAGTCGGTTGTAGAAAAGATTAAAGGGTATAAATCTGTACTTTCATAAAAGGGATAGGTCCCTGATTGTTCGCTATGCAACAAAACAGGAGTTTTGCTTTTCAAATTAAACGAACTGTTTTCGCTTGCTTCGTATTCGCTATATTGAATAAGTCCATTTTTGTCAATGTTCTTGATTGTACAAACTTTGATTCCATTAGGTATCTTAACACCGCAGTCAGAGTAAAAGGTCGTCCAAAGTGTGTTAGAAATAGTGACGTTTGTTACATGTTTAGGTTGTTTTTTAAAAATGTAAGGTAATGTGTAGTCTTTATAGTTAATGTTTGTTGTTAATACAAATCTTTTTGAACTTGTATTAAAAACAATTATGTAGTTTTTATGTGATATTGTTCTAAAAATCTGAACTTTGCCGTCTTCCTGAAACGAAAAAGACCAAAGGCCTTTAGAATCTTGACCTGCGCTGTAGACTAATTTATTGTTATTATCTAAAGTACAATAATGTCCTATATTGTGAGAATAAAATCTGCATCCGTTATTGTATTGTAGAATATTAAATCCGTTGGTGTCGCTAGATGGAAGTTGAAATAGATTATCAACCTCTTTGCTTATTTCAACAGCGTCAAAATAGTGATTGCCTGCAAGTGGTGAATTATCTACGCAATAGTAGTATTTACCATCGTATTCTGCAACAATTTGATGTATCTCCCTATTTTGAATGGTCGTTGTTTTTTCGTATTGAGCGTACTCGGTCTCTTGTGCATTGCTGCTTAGAATGCAAAGCATGTTGAGTAGTAATACAAAAAAGAAAGTTTTTTTATTCATTTTCCCGTATGTTTTCGTAAATAAAAAAAGTAAAAATAATAGACCTATGTATACCAACACTAAATAAGTGTGTTTGTATACAAGGTCTATTACGTTGTTGTAGCGTTGTTGTAATGAATTTACAATTCGTTAGTGACCTCGTTACCCATTTGCATAACGTAAGTAAGTTTAAGATCGTTGTCGAACATCATGAGGTCGGCATCCTTGCCAGCTTCAAGAGAACCCTTGCGATCGAATACGCCCATAATCTTAGCAGGCGTTTCGCTTGCCATGCGACAAGCGTCGGCAAGCGGAATGTTGGCTTGCTGTACACAAGTGCGGATAAGGCGGTCCATCGTAGCGATAGAACCTGCAAGAGCTGAACGGTCGGCAAGTTTGCAAACACCGTCCTCGAGAATTACGCGAGGGTCGAATGCAGCATCGCCTTCAGTGGCAGCGCAAGCCAATGAGTCAGTGATGAGTGCCGTTTTCTCAACACCTTTAATCTGGTAAATCATACGGAGCATAACGGGAGGAACGTGAATACCGTCAGCAATCATTTCTACTGTCATGTCTTGTAGGGCGAAGATGCTTTCTACCGTTCCAGGTACTTTAAATTCGCGGTTTTTGTAAACAACGGGCATGGCGTTGTAGAAGTGAGTAGCGTGAGTCATACCAGCATCATGTCCTGCAACAACGTCTTCGTATGTAGCACGTGTGTGGGCAATAGCAGGAAGGACACCATGTTTGCGGCATGCTGTAATGAATTCTACAGAACCTGGAAGTTCTGGAGCTTCGTCCCAACGCTTTAAGCACTTGTACTTTTCAAGTAGCGGCTCGTATTCTTCAGCAACAGGGGCTTTAATCCATTCAGGAATTTGGGCACCAGCTTGTGCGGGGTTGAAGTAAGGGCCTTCAAGGTGTAGACCCAAAACGGGGCTATTCTCTTCGGCCATCAGCTTGTCACAAGTTTCGCAAGCGGCTTCAATCATGGGCACTGTTGATGATGAAAGTGTAGGGAAAATAGAAGTAGTACCATGCTTCATGTGTGCCTTAATAGCTACGCGGAAAGCCTCTTCCGTTCCTTCCATGAAGTCACGACCGCCACCACCATGAACGTGCATTTCAATACCGCCAGGTACGATAACGCAACCTTTGGCATCGATAGTTTCTGCGCCTTCAACGTGTAGGTCACAATTTGATACTGCTTTAATTTTATTGCCATCAATGATGACAGAACCACCCTCTAACCAACCTTGAGGTGTGAGGATGCGTCCGTTAATAATTTGCTTAAGCATGATATTTGTTTATTGGGTAATGCGTGAGATGATAGGTTATTTTTTAATCCTTTATAGGAAATAGCCTATTCCCCTATGCGCAAAGGTACGTATTATTTTTTTAACTTTGCAGTCAAAAGTATAGGAAATGAATACAAAAGTTCGTGAAGATAGAAGACTTCGTCCGCCACGCAATGGTTGGTTAGCTCTGATGCCATTGTTATTTTTAGTATTGTTAATGGCGGTGTTAGGAATTGTATTAAATGATTTTTCAAGTGTGCCAATGACAGTTGTGTTCATAATAACTAGCATTGTTGCCATGTTGACCTTGCGAGGTTATAGCGTCGAGGAACGCGTACGTGCTTTCTCGCGTGGAGCAGGCAGTAGTGAACTGCTGTTGATGGTTTGGATATTTATATTGGCGGGGGCTTTTGCAGCTTCGGCAAGGGAAATGGGGGCCGTAACGGCCACTGTTGATCTAACCTTACGGCTTCTGCCGAGCGATATGCTCTTGGCAAGTTTGTTCGTGGCTGCTTGCGTCGTTTCGATATGTATTGGCACTTCAGTAGGTACCATCGTGGCATTGGTGCCAGTCGCAGCAGAGTTGGCCGAGCGTACAGGTATCGTACTGCCTTTAATGGTAGCCGCTGTTGTGGGCGGTTCATTCTTTGGTGACAATTTGTCTTTTATATCAGACACTACCGTAGCGGCTACTCGTACGCAAGGGTGTTCCATGAACGATAAGTTTAAGACCAACTTCAAGTTAGTGTTGCCCGTTGCAATCGTATGCTTTGTAATTTATGCAATAATGGGCGTAAGAGGTACAAGTGTAGAGCAGGTGCCACTACAAGAAGTTCATCTATGGCGCATATTGCCCTACGCTGCAGTGCTTGTCACAGCGTTGTTGGGTGTAAATGTATTGCTGGTACTCTGTTTGGGTATATTGTTGACGGGTATAGTTGGCCTATTCGATGGTAGTTATACTTTTACCAATTGGATTGCTTCGATGGCTAAGGGAGTAACGGGTATGGGCGATTTGATACTCATATCCATGATGGCTGGCGGATTATTAGCGATCGTACGCAAAGGGGGTGGTGTGACTTATTTGGTGCGTGGACTGACGCGTCGTGTACACACCTCACGTGGTGCGGAATGTTGCATTTCGGCATTAGTCGCTTTAACTAATTGCTGTACAGCCAACAATACGGTAGCTATACTTTCTGTTGGTAGCATTGCAAAGGATATAGCCGAGCGTTATGGCGTGGATAAAAGGCGATCGGCAAGTTTGCTTGACATCTTCTCGTGTGTAGTGCAAGGCATTATTCCCTATGGCGCACAACTATTGATGGCGAGCGGCTTGGCCGTGTTGAGTCCTATAGAGATTATTCCTTATTTATATTATCCAATGCTTCTGGCCGTTATAACGGTGATGAGTATATTATTGATGAAGAAAAATGGCAAAACAAGCAAAAAGTAAAAGTAAGAAGAGAAGAATTAGTAAGCGCAAGGTGCTTCGCCTTGTACTTGTGTTGGCATTGATAATATATGGCCCGATAGCGCTTATACAATATTGTGGTGACGATGAAGCTCGAAAACTGAGCAAAAATCCAGAACAGATTTTACCGCATATTAATGATTCCTTGCAGAACGAGCGGTCTACATTCGAAGGCTCAGCGCGTATGGATAGTATGATTGATAAGTATCTTAAGCGTTGGGAAATAAATGGTGCGCAGTTAGCCGTGTCGCGTAATGATTCTTTAGTCTACGTTAAAGGTTATGGTTGGGCTGAAATGGAAACCAATCAGCGTATGCAACCTCAAAATATATTGCGTATAGCCTCTGTGTCAAAGCTGATTACGGCGGTGGGCATTATGCGACTGCGTGAAATGGGCAAGTTGCAACTTTCAGACCACGTGTTTGGCCCGCAAGGTGTATTAAACGACTCGACTTATACCAATGTGATAACTGATAAGCGCTACTTTGATATAACTATCGAAGATTTGTTGCGCCACAAAGCAGGCTTTACACGTGCAGCAGGCGATCCAGTCTTTTCGACGCGTTATATTATGATGCAGAACCACTTGTCGACACCTCCAGACCACAAGACCTTATTGCGTATTGTGCTAAAGCGTCGGTTAGGCTACGATCCTGGCTGTGACATGCAAAAGTACTGCAATATAGGTTATTTGCTTCTGTCTATGATAATCGAAAAGCGCTCTGGCATGAGCTATGAAGAATTTATCCAGCGCAATGTGCTTTATCCAGCAGGGTGTTTCGACTTTCATATTGCAGGTAATTATTATAAAGACCGTTTGCCCAATGAAGTGAAGTACTATATGCACAAAGAGGCCGAACCTATTCACGAATTTAATAATAGCGGACGAATGGTCGTAAAGTGTTATGGCGAAAATGATATAACGAGTGCAGCTGGTGCAGGAGCTTGGGTGGCCTCGGCTGCGGAATTATGCCATTTCGTTTCGGCCATAGATGGCGATAAACGTTATCCAGATGTGATATCTGAGGAGTCGGTCAATATGATGACGGAAGACAAAGGTGATCACCATTTCTCTTTAGGTTGGAACTTCACTCCTAAAGGAAAACCTTGGACGCGAACAGGTACACTTTCTGGTTCAAGTGCTTTAGTCGTGCGCTATCCTGATACCAATCAGTGTTGGGTGTTGATAACGAATACAAGTAGTTGGAAAGGGCAGGGGGTTGCAAAGGATACCATGGCACTTTTTGAAAAGTTACGCAAAGAGTTCGGATTGGCCATGCGTCCTTTGAAGGTTGAGTTCTTAAAGCGTTAGTTAGTTTATTTAAACGTGAAGCGTGTATGAACATTAAAGCGCGAAGCGCGCCTTATATATTTATACTGCAAAGAAAAAATAAAAGTATCTTCATTATTAGCATTTATCAATACAAATATATCCCAATCTATGATAAATAGAAGGTAATTTTGCAATAAATAAATATAAAGATAAACTAATGAACGTATATATAAAAGAGATATTAGCACGAAAGGGACTAACACAAAAAGACATCGCCGAAAAACTAGGCGTTACACAGTCCAACATCTCCGCCACCATCTCGCGTCCCTCGTTTCCCACCTTAGAGCGCATCGCCGCCGCCCTGAATGTCGAGCCGTGGCAGCTCCTCGCCCCTCCCTCGGTTGTGGACGAGCTGAAGCAAGCACGCGCCGCGCGTGATGGGGGGGAGGCTGCGCCCTCGTCGGTGTGGTGCGTGTGAAAAATGAGATTTACACCGCCGACACCGTGCAGCAGCTCCGCGCGATTGTGAAGCGTCTGGAACGTGCCGAGGGTGGCACCACGAAGTAACAGAGCAAAAAAATCCCGACAGGGTGCAAACCTTGTCGGGATAACTTCGGTTAATATCCTAAGCTGTCAAACAAATAAAACTAACCTAAAGTATAACGGCCGCCGCCAAATCACGGGCGAAACTGTGGAGGGCGTTTGTAATCTTTTCTTTCTGTGCCTTACGCGGTTTTTTTCTTCCGTGTATGTACGCCCAAAGTTGCTTTTGATTTATGCCCGTGATACGCTCCATACCAGCCAACGAAATGAAACTACCGAAGTAATATAAAAAGCTTTCGGTATCGTATCGCCATGTTATAGTATATTCCCCAGCCTTCAGAGGTTCGGGCCAGTCCTCGCGCGGCATATTCTTTTTTATTAACTCGATGGCTTGCACTGTGTCAGCCTTGCAGGTCTCCACGGTGTCACCTGCTGCCCAGATGCCGGGGCAGTTCTCAGAGCATGCGCCGAAGCTGTCGCCACTTGCCGAAATAAGTATAATAATTTCGTTTGCCATAATCTTATATTCTTTGTTTATTATTATAAGGAGGAAAGGGGGGCGCGATGTTCATTCCTGTCTTTTCGATAAATTGCAGTTTATGTATATGCCAAGACTATCATAGCTCGCACCATTCGTTATAAAAATATTTACATTTTAAGCTCATTATAGTACCAATAATCAATTAGTTGGCGAGCAAGGCTAACTTTGCCAGGAATGGCTGGGAGATTGCTACGCTTATACCACCCTCCTTTGTTAAGTTCGGAACGTTGTAGCTTTAATTCACCATCAGCATAATCAGCTGTAAAGCCTACCATAAGTCCACTGGGATAGGGCCAGGGTTGGGAAGCAAAGTACCTTATGTTCGTTACATGAAGGTGAGTTTCCTCCCACACCTCGCGTTGCAAGCACTCTTCAAGCGTTTCGCCCGTTTCGACAAAGCCAGCCACTAATCCTAAGTAATCTTTCTTGAATTTGTTGCTTTGTACTAATAATATTTCTTCACCATTGTTGCGAGTTATGGCTACAATAATGGCAGTGGCTAATGCTGGCCAGACCTCTTTGCCACAGTTGGTGCAACGTTTAGATATATCGGTGTGAAGTTGCATCGGAGCGCCACAAACGCCACAGTATTTTGTGTTCTGATCCCAATAAAGAATTTCGCGCCCCTTGCCAGCCATGTTGTAGAGTTCGGTCGGTAGCAAGTCGAACGATGTTCGAAGTGGCACCATATTCCACTCCTCGCCTACAATAGGGCTATCAAGTCGAGCGGTGTAACAACCATGCTCATTCAGATTGGGTAAGTGGTGTAAATGCTGCCATGAGGCTAACTCAATGGGACACTCTTCGCCGGTGGGCACTTGATTGTCACGCGTAAGCAGCAGTGTATCTTGACAAAATAAGAAGTAGTAGTTCATGTTCTTATTTTTTTAATAAACAGGCTCCAACCCAGCAGAATTAAAGCGAACTTTGTTCTGCATTCGCTTTGCACTGTTTTTATATACAAAAAGCAATAAGTGCAGTCAAATACTTTTTAGCTTTGACGACTTATTGCTTTTATGTCTTTTATATTTCGGGTGAGGCTTTATTAAAGGCCTAAACTCTTTTGTACGGCTTCAATCTTTTCGTTTGCATCAGCTACAGCGCCAGGATAGCACTTGGGGCAATTCATGTGTCCCTTCACTTCGATGTAGAATTTAATCTTAGGCTCCGTGCCAGAGGGGCGAACGCTCACCTTTGTTCCGTCAGCCGTGTACCATTGTAGTACATTGCTCTTCTCGGGGAAGTCTACCTCGTCAAGAGCCTTTTCAGTGCCGTCAGCATCGAACTCTTTGAGTGCCTCGTAGTCCTTCGTGCAAATTACTTGTGAACCAGCGATTTCTGTCGGGCGGTTAGTGCGGAAGTTCTCCATCATGGCCTTAATCTCGTCGGCTCCCGTCTTACCAGGCTTTACAACGTTGATAGTCTTGTTCACAGCCAAACCGTACTCTAAGTAAATCTCCATCAATACGTCGTACAACGTCTTACCTTGGTCCTTTGCCCATGCACAAATCTCAGCCAAAAGTGAACAAGCTGAAACAGCGTCCTTGTCGCGGCAGAAATCCTCAGCCAAGAATCCATAGCTCTCTTCGCCGCCACCGATGTATTGCAACTTGCCTTCGTTCAAGCGGATAAGGCGTGCAATCCACTTAAAGCCAGTGTAGCAGTCGAACATTTTGATATTGTTCTTGTCAGCAATGGCCTTAATGAGTTCGGTAGTAACGATTGTCTTAACAATGAAGTCGTTAGGCTGCATCTTGCCTTGCGCCTTGCGGTTCATGATAATGTAGTAAAGGAAAATCATGCAAGTTTGGTTGCCGTCAACCAATACCCACTCTCCCTTATCATTCTTGCAAGCCATACCTACGCGGTCAGCGTCAGGGTCAGAGGCCATTACGATGTCAGCATCAATGCTCTTTGCCAAGTCAAGTGCCATGGTGAGTGCTTCACCATTTTCAGGGTTCGGGCTTTTAACCGTTGGGAAGTTGCCGTCCTTAACCATTTGTTCGGGCACGCAGTGTACATTTTCAAATCCCCAGAGCTTCAGTGAGTCGGGAATAAGCATCATACCCGTACCATGCAACGGAGTGTAAACAATCTTTAAGTCCTTTTGGCGCTTAATCGCTTCGGGGTCGATGCTGAGAGTGTGTACCTTGTCAAGGTAAACTTTGTCAATCTCCTTGCCTATGATTTGGATAAGTTCGGGGTTGCCTTCAAACTTGATGTCCTCAACCTTCACCTTATTTACTTCGGCAATGATGCCCGTGTCGTGTGGAGCCAACACTTGAGCACCATCGTCCCAATAAGCCTTGTAGCCGTTGTACTCCTTGGGGTTGTGGCTTGCGGTAAGAATAATACCACTTTGGCAACCAAGGTGACGAATTGCAAATGACATTTCAGGAGTAGGACGCATATCTTCGAATAAGTACACCTTAATACCATTAGCTGAGAATATGTTGGCAGCAGTCTCAGCAAATAAGCGGCTATTGTTGCGGCAGTCGTGACCTACTACGACGCTAATCTCATCGCGATCCTTAAAGTTAAGGTTCAAGTAATTAGAAAGACCTTGAGTAGCAGCACCCACTGTATATATGTTCATACGGTTTGTGCCAGGGCCCATGATACCACGTAGGCCACCTGTACCAAATTCAAGTGTCTTATAGAACGAGTCAATGAGTTCTGTCTTATCAGAATTTTCTAACATAGCCTTAATGCCTTGTTTCGTTTCGGCATCGTAGCAGTTAGAGGCGAGCCACTGCTGTGCCACTTGCTCGCACTGTGCAATAAGTTGATTATCCATTTGTAAATGCTCTTTTGAGTTTAATTTATGTGCAAAGATAGTGCAAGGCGAGCGCAATGAAAAGAAAAAAAGCATTTTTTTATTTTCATAGCCGAGCCGCCGCCTATCTTATTTAAAGATAGTGCAAGGCGAGCGCAATGAAAAGAAAAAAAGCATTTTTTGTTCATTCCTGTCTTTTCGATAAATTGAAGTTTGAAATCCTCTACAAAATGTTTCAGAACGTCCAAAATAGACATTGTGGTTACGTATATTTTACCTTTGCATATTTTATGTTTCATGTTTCATTTTTCTAAATGATTGATATTCAATTACTTTATAACAAAAAATGAAACATGAAAGATAAATCAAAGGTTCTGAAAACGTATGGATATATGTTCTCGCGCTAAGCGACTATAAGTAGATGTTCAAAGCATGTTGCTGCCGCGGGTTACAAACCCGCCCCCCAATTAGGCAGATAAATTGCAGTTTAAAAGTTGCGAACCTCTGACGGAATCCTTGTAATTTTGCTCATGGCTTTGAGTTTTGAGTATTGTTTTTTATCACATCTAAGTTACTAATTTTCCGTGATATACGGAAATACTTAAAGGCTTTTTTATGCGATAAACTCAGCCTCAAACTCTAAATCCGAAACTTCAGTAAGGTATTATAGTGCGTCGCTATAAGTAAACTATCTAAATAGAGAAGCGAGGTTTCATTGTATTTGATGTGGGGTATTCCCCGAACTACAATGAAACCTCGCTTTTTCTAATTAGCAAGTTAGGCTTTTAAGGAAGTTTTCGCCAAGTAGATGATAAGTGCTACGTAGGCGATGAGTGAAACGACTTGTGAGATAGGGGAACTTAAATAAGCAGCATTGGCAAAGTTGAGACCTCCAAACTGCATACCTGCGCTCACTACGCCCATTAGGGCACCACCGGCAATAAAGCCTGAGGCAAGTAATGTTCCCTTTTCGTTGCGGCGTTGGTTGAGGCTGACGTCGCTTGAGCGTGAGTTGACATACCAATTCACTAATCCGCCAACGATGAGAGGCAGGTTGAGTTGTAGCGGTATGAACATGCCCAATGCAAAGGCTAAGGCCGAAACTCCACACACGGTGAGCACGATAGATATAACGGCACCAATACCATAGAGCAACCAAGGGGCACCCTGTCCGCTCATAAGGGGTTCGATAACGGCAGCCATGGCGCGTGCTTGGGGGGCTGCCATTACGTCGCTATTGTCGGGGGTGAAGCCGTAGGCTTTGTTGAGAATCATAATTACGCCGCCAACGGTTGCAGCTGAAACGAGTATGCCCAAGAATTTGAATGTCTCTTGCTTCTTCGGTGTAGCTCCTAACCAGTAGCCAATCTTGAGGTCGGTGATGAACGCGCCTGCTGATGAGAGCGCTGTGCATACGACACCTCCCATAATGAGTGCTGCTACCATACCACCTGTGCCTTTGAGGCCAACAACTACCATTATGATAGATGAAAGGATAAGCGTCATCAGTGTCATGCCGCTTACGGGATTAGAACCTACAATGGCAATGGCGTTGGCGGCAACGGTGGTGAAGAGGAAGGCGATGATAGCGACAATGAGTATACCTACGATCGTGAAGAGTAAGTTGCCACCCATAACGTCGAAGTAGAAGAATAGGGTGGTAACGATGATAGTGAGCAACGAACCGATAGCAATGATCTTCATTGATAGGTCGCGCTGCGTGCGTGGTGCGTCTTCGGCTTCGCTATTGCCTTTGAATATTTTGCCTACTAAGGTGAAGGCGCTCTTAATTACGCTCCAACTTTTTATTACACCAATGATGCCCGCCATAGCGATGCCACCAATGCCAATGCTTTTGGCGTAACCAAAGAGTTGTTCGGGGCTGGCGTTGGCAGCCGTGATAGCGGCAGCATCGGGAGTAGCCTCGACTATTGTCATATCGGGGAATATGAGCGAAATGGCGGGAACTATAATCCACCATACAGCTACAGAACCAGCACAGATAATCGCGGCATACTTCAGTCCGACGATGTAACCCATGCCCAAGAGGGCGGCGCTGGTGTTGATACTAAACACCAACTTTGCTTTGTCGGCAATGGTCGTTCCTAACTCACAACAACGTGAGGTAAAGTTCTCATTCCAAGCGCCAAAGGCGGCTACGGCGAAATCGAACAAACCGCCCACGATACCTGCTACCAAGAGGGGCTTTGCTTGTGAACCGCTGCGTTCACCTGAGATAAGCACTTGCGTCGAAGCGGTGGCTTCGGGGAAGGGATACTTACCGTGCATGTCCTTTACAAAGTACTTGCGGAATGGAATCAAGAACAAAATGCCTAAGATACCACCCAATAGTGATGAAAGGAAAACTTGTAAGAAGTTGACGGTGAGTTCAGGATACTTGTGTTGTAAAATGTATAGGGCTGGCAGCGTAAAGATAGCTCCAGCTACAATCATACCTGAGCAAGCGCCAATGCTCTGAATGATAATGTTTTCACCTAAAGGGTCTTTGCGGTGTGTGGCACCGCTAACGCCAACGGCAATAATAGTAATAGGAATGGCTGCTTCAAATACTTGGCCTACTTTCAGTCCGAGATAGGCAGTAGCGGCCGAGAAAATAACGGCCATGAGTAGTCCCCATACGATAGACCATGGAGTGACCTCGCGGTATTGCACCGTGGGCTTCATAAGCGGTTCGTACTCTTCGCCTTCATTTAGTGGGCGAAACGCATTGTCGGGCAATGCTACTTCTTTTTTATCCATATATTAGGTTTAATGGGTTTAATAAGTTTAATGAGTTTTATAAGTTTAATTAGGTTTAAACTACAAACTTCCTAACTTTATTAAATTCGATATCACCAAACATCGACGCGGCTCTTTTTAGGTATGAAGAGTGGGTCTTTAGAAGTGATGTTAAAGGCTTTGTACCAAGCGTCGATATGAGGTAGTGCACCATTCACGCGCCAACGAGCAGGCGAGTGGGGGTCAGACTTAACCAACTGACGGAGTTTGGCTTCGCGTGTATTGTTGGCCCATATTAAACCGTAACTTAAGAAGAAACGCTGTTCGGGCGTAAAGCCGTCCTTGTTGGTTAAGGGGTGTTGCTTCATTTGGTTTTGTAGCGCTTGGAAGGCAATGTTAAGTCCACCGTGGTCGGCAATGTTTTCGCCTAAAGTAAGTTGACCATTAGCGTTCAAGTCGGGTAACACCTTTATGTTGTTGAAAAAGTCGCACATCACCTTGGTGCGCTTCTCAAAGTTCGTTTTATCCTTTTCGGTCCACCAATTCTTGAGGTTGCCGTCTTTATCGAACTGAGCACCTTGGTCGTCAAATCCGTGTGTCATCTCATGACCTATCACAACGCCAATCGCACCATAGTTGCAAGCATCGTCAGCCTCAGCATTAAAGAAGGGCGGTTGCAGAATGCCTGCAGGGAAACATATCTCGTTGGTCGTAGGATTGTAATAAGCATTAATTGTCTGGGGCGTCATGAGCCATTCGTTACGGTCGGTAGGCTTGTTGACATGCTTTTCGATGTAGTATGCACTGCCGAATTGTGCGGCGCGTTGGCGATTTTCGTAATAACTTAGTGACTCATCGATGTTGAGTTTTGTATAGTCCATCCATTCGTCAGGATAGCCTATTTTCACGTAGAAACTGTTTAACTTCTCGTGTGCCTTTTGTTTGGTCTCGTCACTCATCCACTTTTGCGCATCAATGCGTTGGCCTAAAGCCACTTGTAGGTTCTTCACAAGTTCTATCATGCGCTCCTTAGACGACTGTGGAAAGTACTTCTCTACGTATAACTTACCCAACGCCATGCCTAAAGCACCTTCGACAGCGCTTACGGCACGCTTCCAGCGAGGACGATCTTGTTCGGCACCAGCCATGGTGTGGTCGTAGAAGTTAAACGCTTCTTGTCTGAAGCGGTCACTTAAAGCACTTGTAGCGTCGTCTACTACCTTAAAATAGAGGTAAGCTTTCAACTCGTCAAGGTTGCATTCAGCCAATATTTTCTCAACCTCGTGAATAGGTTCGGGCTGGTTGACCGAAATTTCTTTAAACGCAGGAATGCCCGACAAAAGGAAGTGCGTACTCCAATCAATACCCGGAAAGTCTGTCAGTAGCGCTTGGTACGACATCTTATGGTAGTTGCCTTCCACATCGCGTTGTTGCGTAGCACTATAAGAAGCCTTAGCTATACGCGTTTCGATAGTCAAAACAGCCTCCATCGCACGTTGGGCATCGGCTTCATTGAAACCTGTCATTTTGAATAAGTTGCTCACGTATGTGCGGTAAGCCTCACGAATCTTTTGCGTCGGTTCGTCCTCCTCAAGGTAGTAATCGCGTTCACCCATCGAAATGCCACCTTGATTAATTTGCATCAAGTTCCATTTCGCATCTTTAAGGTCAGCATCACAACCAAAATGGAAGAAGTTGGAGATGCCGAGTGATTGCAGACGTGCCATTTCATATTGTAGCCCTTTGCGGCTATTGATAGCTTGCACCTCGTTGAGCAAAGATTGTATAGGGGCATAGTCTTCCTTATTGCGTCGCACACTGTCCATGGCCAATCGGTAGTACGTGCCAATCTTCTGTTCGAGCGAACCTTGCTTGTGCTTACACAGGGCCATTTGTTCAATCAGTTCGTTGAGCTGCTTTCGATTGTTCTCGGCTAAGGCATCAAATTGTGCATAGCGAGAATATTCAGCCGTGAGCGGATGCGCCTTTTGCCAACCCCCTGTGGCGTATTGGTAAAAGTCAGTGCCTGGCTTTGCGGTTAAGTCCATATTTGCCTTGTCGAGTCCTGACGAAAGGACGTCACTTTGTTGGGCAAAAGCATTTCCCATGACCAAGGCAAAGGTGGGCAGTAGGTATTTAATGTTCATCATATATAATGTATTGTATTCAATGTTAGAGTAGCGTTGATTAGAGTAGCGTTGATTTATTCACTCATTAGTTCAAGTTGCTCCATGGCATTCTCCCAAGCCTCTTCAGCTTGTTTGAGCTTTTGGCCAATCTGAGCATATTGGTCGAAGAGAGCCGCATCGGCAGCACCTTCTGGGGTGGCGAGTTTCGACTCTAATTGTTGTTTTTCTTCCTCCAAATGAGCAACCTCAGCTTCACATTGAGCTACCAACTTCTCAACTTTGCGGCGCGCTTTGGCTTGTTCTTTGCGCTCTTCGTAGGAGAGCTTCCCTTCAGAACTATTAGCGTTAGTAGAAGACGGCGCTGCCGTCGATGCGTTATTAGCTGAGGGCGAACCTGCGGTGTGTAGCTCGTCGAGCGATTCCATGTCTTTCTTTTGTAAGAAGTCGTAGATGCCGCCGATGTGTTCGCGTACTTGTCCACCGCCAAATTCGTAAACTTTCGTTACCAAACCATTTAAGAAGTCGCGGTCGTGACTAACAACGATAACTGTGCCGTCAAAGTTTAATATAGCCTCCTTCAACACATCTTTAGTGCGCATATCGAGGTGGTTGGTCGGTTCGTCAAGGATTAAGAAGTTGACGGGTTCAAGCAATAGTTTAATCATAGCCAAACGAGAACGTTCACCGCCTGAAAGAACTTTCACCTTCTTGTCAGAGGCTTCGCCACCAAACATGAAGGCTCCCAATATGTCGCGTATCTTGAGTCGAATGTCGCCTTTGGCCACACGGTCGATTGTGTCGAACACGGTTAACTCATCGTCGAGCAATTGTGCTTGATTCTGTGCGTAGTAACCTATCTCTACGTTATGACCCAACTTTAGTGTACCTGTATAAGGTATTTCGCCCATGATACACTTTACGAGGGTTGATTTACCTTCGCCATTCTTGCCGACAAAGGCAACCTTCTCTCCGCGTTTGATAGTGAGATTGACATCGTGGAATACGCAGTGCGAGCCGTAGTCCTTGCGCAGACTGTCGCAAATGACGGGGTAGTCGCCAGAGCGTGAACAGGGCGGAAACTTAAGGTGAAGGTAAGAATTGTCTACCTCGTCCACTTCGATAGGTATAATCTTCTCAAGTTGCTTAATGCGGCTTTGCACTTGTACGGCCTTTGTTGGCTTATAGCGGAAGCGTTCGATAAAGTCCTTGATGTCGGCAATCTCCTTTTGTTGATTTTCGTAAGCACGCAGTTGCTGCTCACGACGTTCGGCACGCAACTTGACGAACTCGTCGTATTTAACCTTGTAATCGGTTATCTTGCCACACGAAATCTCGAGCGTGCGGTTGGTGACGTTGTTAATAAAGGCGCGGTCGTGACTAACCAAAACAACGGCACTTGCTGAGCGAGCAATAAACTTCTCAAGCCAGCGAATGCTCTCGATGTCAAGGTGGTTGGTAGGCTCATCGAGCAAGAGTACGTCGGGACGACGCAGTAACAGCTTAGCTAATTCAATACGCATACGCCAACCACCCGAAAATTCCTTTGTAGGGCGGTTGAAGTCAGCAGGCGTAAATCCTAAGCCTTGTAGCGTGCGCTCCAATTCTGCATGATAATTCATGCCCCCCATCATTTGAAAGCGTTCACTCTCGTGCGTAAAGCGGTCGACGAGGGCTAAGTAGTCTGCGCTCTCATAGTCCGTTCGTTCAGCTAATTGGTTGTTAAGCTTCTCAAGCTTTTGCTGCATCTCGCTGATGTGGTCGAAAGCCTTTTCAGCCTCTTCCATAACAGTGTGGTCGTCACTCAACACCATGACCTGTGGTAGGTAGCCAATGGTGATGTCGTTCTGTATGGCTACGACGCCAGAAGTAGGCTCTTGAAGTCCCGAAAGGATTTTGAGTAAGGTAGACTTTCCTGCACCATTCTTACCGACCAAGGCAATGCGGTCTTTCTTATTGATAACAAATGACGCATCATTAAACAAGGGCCGTGCGCTAAATTCAACCGTTAGATGTTCAACAGAAATCATCTTGTTAGATAAATGCTTATTAGTGTACAAAAAAGTGCAACTTCATTCTACCTAAGCATAACGGCTGTGGTTTTGGGAAAAACTATCTCGCACAGTACGTGATAGACTCTCGCCACTTGTTTGTTAAGGATAGGGTAGGGTGAAGTTGCACGGCACTTCTTGATCTTTAGTAGCTACGTGCTACGATGACCTTGCAGGTAGCGGGCTTTCCGCTGACCATGTCAATGCCAGGATTGCTTTGGTCTACGCCGTAAGGTACGCAACGGATAGTGGCTTGCGTGTCGGCTTTAATCTTAGCTTCTGTTTCGGCAGTGCCGTCCCATGGGCAGAGGAAGAAACCACCGTCCTTGATACGTTCTTTAAACTCATCGTAGTTGTTGCACTCAAAGGTGTTGTCCTCCAAGCGCTTCTTAGCTTTGGTAAAGATGTTTTGTTGTATCTCTTCTAAGAGGTTCTTAACGTAGTCTTCAATGCCTTCGAAGGGAAGCGTCTCCTTTTCAAGGGTGTCGCGGCGCATCAATTCAATGGTGCCATTCTCTAAGTCGCGACCGCCCATAACGAGGCGAACAGGTACACCCTTCAACTCGTAGTCGGCAAACTTGAAGCCTGGGCGTTTATTGTCTGCATTGTCGTATTTAACGCGAATGCCCATCTTACGCAGACGCTTTGCCAACTCGCCTAACTTCTCGTTGAACTGAGCTAATTGTTCGTCGCCCTTATATATAGGTACGATAACTACTTGAATCGGAGCCAAGTGGGGAGGCAATACGAGACCATTGTCGTCAGAGTGAGTCATGATGAGGGCACCCATCAAACGAGTACTAACCCCCCATGAGGTAGCCCATGCATATTCCATCTTGTTCTCCTTATTGACGAACTGTACGTTGAATGCCTTACCAAAGTTCTGGCCTAAGAAGTGGCTCGTACCGCTCTGCAAGGCTTTACCGTCTTGCATCATGGCTTCGATGGTGTAAGTGTCGAGTGCTCCCGCAAAGCGCTCCGTAGCACTCTTTACACCGCGTACAACGGGAACGGCCATAACCTCTTCAGCGAAGTCGGCATACACGTGTAACATCTGTTGTGCACGTGCTTCGGCTTCTTCGCGTGTAGCATGAGCGGTGTGACCTTCTTGCCACAAGAACTCAGAGGTGCGGAGGAAAAGACGGGTACGCATTTCCCAACGCATAACGTTACACCACTGATTGCAGCACAGGGGCAGATCGCGCCAAGAGTGAATCCATTTACGATATGTATTCCATATAGTCGTTTCAGAAGTAGGACGGATAATCAACTCTTCCTCCAACTTTGCAGCAGGGTCAACTACTACACCGTCGCCTTCGGGGTTGGCCTTTAAGCGATAGTGAGTAACAACGGCACATTCCTTTGCAAATCCCTCAACGTGCTCAGCCTCTTTAGAAAGGAAACTCTTCGGGATTAACATAGGGAAGTAGACGTTCTGCACGTCAGTCTCTTTAAAGCGTGCGTCTAACTCTCGTTGTATCTTCTCCCAAATGGCATAGCCATAGGGCTTAATAATCATACATCCGCGTACGTCAGACTGCTCAGCCAAATCGGCTTTTACTACCAGCTCGTTATACCAGCGTGAATAGTCAACGCTGCGTTTTGTAAGGTCTTTCAGTTCTTTTGCCATTGCTATTATAATAGAAAAGCTATGCAAGTGAGCGCATCAACATTTTGCGCCACTATGGTTTTAATTATTTAGTTTCTGCCTACAAAAGTACAAATAAAACACAAAGTTTATGTAATAAAGTTTGCATTAATGCGTAAAACAGCGAAATATTGTTTTAATAATTTGGCCTTTAATTTTACATAGTGTAATTTTGTCGCGGAAAATTCAACATAAAGAAATATAAGAAATAGTTATGAAAAGAATGAAATTGTCAGTTTGCGCTTTAAGTGTAGCAATGCTGTTGAGCAGTTGCGGTGGCATGACTAACACTGCAAAGGGTGGTCTTATTGGTGGTACAAGCGGTGGCGCTTTAGGTGCACTCGTAGGTCAACTCATTGGTAAGGGCAAGGGTGCTGCTATTGGTGCAGCCGTAGGTACTGCAGTAGGTGCTGGTGCAGGTGTACTCATTGGCAACAAGATGGATAAGGCCAAGAAGGCTGCTGAGGCTGCCAACGCTAAGGCTGAAATCCTTCAGGGTACTGATGGTACACAATACGTTAAGGCCACATTCGATAGTGGTTTGCTCTTCAACACAAGCTCTGCTGCTCTTAGCGCTGATGCCAAGTCTGCAATCAATACTTTCGTTAAGCAGCTCAAGGTTGCTGATAGCGATTGCACATTCGAATTAGCTGTTTGTGGCTTTACTGACAATGCAGGTTGGAAGAACTGCACTGCTGCACAAAGCAAGCAGAAGAACATGGCCCTTTCACAGGATCGTGCTAACTCTGTTAAGGATCAGATCGTTGGCGCTGGTTATCCTTCAGCTCGTTTGGTAAGCGTTAAGGGTTATGGTGAAGGAAATCCTGTAGCTGATAATAGCACTGCTGCTGGTAAGAAGGAAAACCGTCGTGTTGAGGTTTACATTCTCCCCAGCAAGGACATGATCGAAGCTGCTAATGCCGCTGCTAAATAATAAGCATCGATAAAGTGTTCTTCTTAGGTAAGAACACTTTACGCATTTAAGGTTGACAAAGGTTGCATCAACGGTGCAAACTTTGTCAACCTTTTGTTTAATTGTCTTTTAATACACAAAAACGATTATATGAACACTTCGTTAAAGGGACATTTGTCTATGCTTGGTGCAAATTCCATGTGGGGGTTAATGTCGCCTATTACAAAGTTTGTAATGATGACGGGGGCCGTAAGCCCTTTATTGGTAACAATTTTACGTATAGCTGGAGCGATGATGTTGTTTTGGATAGCTTCGTTCTTTCAAAAGCCAGAACACGTTAATCATAAGGACTTAGCTCGACTTTTTGGCGCGTCATTGCTGGGTATTGTGTTCAACCAAGGGAGTTTTATCTTTGGCGTTAGTTTGAGCTCGCCTGGTGATGCCTCAATTATTACAACCAGTATGCCGCTTTGGGCTATGTTGTTAGCAGCAATTATATTAAAAGAACCTATCACTGGTAAGAAGGTTTTAGGCATAGCTGCAGGTGCAGCGGGTGCGTTGATGTTGATAATGGGGAGTAGTGGGGGCGCAAGTTCAGTCTCAGCTTCGTCGGGTGGAAGTAATGCTATTTGGGGCGACTTGTTGGTATTGACAGCACAATTCTGTTACGCGATGTATATAGTGGTTTACAAGGACTTTGTCAACAAGTATTCACTTATTACTATAATGAAGTGGATGTTTACTTATGCCTTTATTTGTCTCGTGCCTTTTTCTGCAAAATCTTTTGTTACGGCAGAATGGAGCAGTTTGGGAATAGCTGAAGTATTAAGTCTTGTTTTTATTGTTGTCGGCGCTACCTTCTTTAGCTATATGCTTGTAGTCATAGGGCAGAAGAGTCTACGTCCAACAGTAGCAGGAATGTATAATTACGTCCAACCCATTGTGGCTTGTGCAGTAGCTGTTATGTGGGGAATGGATTCCTTTAACTGGGTGAAGGGCATTGCTATTTTATTGATTTTCGGTGGTGTATACCTTGTTACTGCAAGCAGAAGTCGTAAGGAGGTTGAGGCTTATGAACAGGAAAAAGGTCAAGGATAGTCTATCGCATCGTTACGTTTCTTCGTTCTTTTGACGCCGTTCCCCTATTTGCTTAACGTGCATTAGTTAGCGTCCACTGGCCAGTGTACGTGTTTCCACTGGGCAGTATACGTGTTTCCACAGGCCAGTGGAAACATATGCACTGCCCAGTGGACGTTAACTATTTGTGTTTAAACGATTGACTATTCGTTGGTAACGATTTAATTTGACCGCTTCCCTCTTTAATAGTAAGATAGGTAGCCTTTGTTTTGTCCTTATTTATGGTTCTGTAACGTAACTGTTCGACAAATTGCAGTTTATACTTGTCATAAGAAACAATCAGACCTATATAGTTCTTTACGGAGCCAAAAAAAGACCAAACATCTTGTACGACGTTTGGTCTTAAATCATTTTAAGTGTGAAGTGTAAGCTTCAAGATTATGCTTCAGCGGGAGCTTCAGCAGCCTCTTCAGTAGCTTCAGCATTAGCAGCAGCTTCAGCTTCTGCGGCAGCAGCTGCAGCAGCGGCCTTCTTCTCAGCTACCTTTTCAGCAATCTTTTCGTTTACCTTCTTTTCAGCTTCAAGACGAGCTTCAGCAGCGGCCTTCTTGTCAGCAGCCTTCTTGTCAGCAGCAGCAGTAGCCTTAGCGTCCTTAGCTTGCTTCCAAGCTTCGAACTTAGCTTGTGCAGCAGCCTCGTCGAAAGCACCCTTACGAACACCACCATTGAGGTGCTTCATAAGCATAACGCCTTCGTTAGAAAGGATGTTGCGAACAGTGTCAGTAGGCTGAGCACCATTCTCTACCCAATAAAGGGCGCGTTCAAAATTCAAATCTACTGTAGCAGGATTGGTGTTAGGGTTGTAGGTACCAATCTTTTCAGTAAACTTACCATCACGTGGTGCTCTTACGTCAGCAATTACGATGCTGTAGAATGCATAGCTCTTACGGCCATGACGTTGCAAACGGATTCTTGTTGCCATTTGTTTTGTTTGTTTTAATAGGTTTGAATTATGCCGCTATCTCGTAACGGCGGTGCAAAAGTACAACTTTCTTTTTATTTACAATGCTTTTATGTCTTCTTATTGTAAAAATATTAGTTTTGTTAGCCTAAAAAATGCCTTTCGAGGCAAGATATAATGATAAAAAAAGAACGCTGCTATTTTTTTTGTTAATAGCAGCGTTCACGGGTTTATGGTGACTTTTCTATTACTTCTTTATGTTAGGCTTTTGAAGGCCGTATCCCTTACGTTTGTCCTCCATGATGAGGAGCAATGAAATAACGATAGCGATTGCACCGAAGCAAGCAAAGATTGTCATTGATTGTGTGTAGTCAATGGTCTTACCATCGGCCATTGTATTAGCTTGGTTGACTTTACCTATCCATACGGGGACAAGGGCCAAACCGATATTCTGAATGTAGAAGATAAGTGCGTAGGCCGTACCTAAGAGCTTCATAGGAATGATTTTAGGTACAGAAGGCCACATAGCTGAAGGCACAAGACCGAAAGCGATGCCCAATACGATCATTACGATAATGGCCAATACCCATGAGTTGAGCGGTAGAGCAAAGGTGATATGTACCAACGTGAGCAGAGTACTACCGATTAACATAAGCGTCGCGCCCTTGCCATATTTGTCGTAAATGCTACCAAAGAGGGGCGTAAGGAAAATTGTACCAAAAGGAAGCATGGCTGGGATGAGTCCTGCAGTAGCTTCAGGCACGTTGTATTTCATTACCATTAGTTTGGTGGCAAACTTAAGGAAGGGGAATACGCCAGCGTAGAACATGAGGCAGAGGACAGCAACATACCAGAAACCGCGGTTGCAGAAGAGTGTGCCGAGGTCGGAGAACTTAAATCCTTCTTCAGGTTCTGATTGTACAGCAGCAGCTGAAGCGTCCTCTTTCTTATCCATAATGCAATATACGATGAAGGCAATCATGCCAGCACAAAGCATGGCAGCACCGAGACCTACTGAGGCGGGTACGCCTCCCATAGCCTTGGCAAAAGGCAATGCTAAGGCCAAAGCTCCTGCTGTACCAATACGTGCTAAGGCTACTTGTAAACCCATAGCCAGTGCAAGTTCGTGACCTGTAAACCATTTTACGATTACCTTACTTACGGTGATACCTGCTATCTCACAGCCTACACCGTAAACGGCAAATCCTGTAGCGGCAAAAACGACTTGTGTGTGATAACTACCAAAGAAAGGTACAGCGATAGTTCCGTCAAAGTCGTGACTAACAGCGTACCATTTAATCAATGCACCACCGAACATCAAAATGGTAGACATAATACCCGTAAAGCGAATACCAAACTTGTCGAGTATGATGCCGCCAAAGAAAAGCAGCAGCAAGAATACATTGAAGTAACCGTATGCTCCAGAGAAGAAGCCATATTCGTCACTCGTCCAACCCAAACCGAGTCCGCCGTCAGCTTTGGCGGCTGTAAGGAGGGGTTCGAGCGGTGACATCACGTCGGTAAAGAAGTAGCCGAACATCATTGTAACGCTGACAATGACGAGGGCTGTCCAGCGAGCAGATTTAGAGTCGCTCAGCTTTTGTTGAATCATTTCTTTCATAAAGTGTATGTATTATTTTAAATATTTGTCTAACCAGCGGAAGAAGGTGCGCTGCCATAATATGCCGTTTTGTGGCTTTAGTACCCAGTGATTTTCATCGGGGAATAAAAGCAGTTGAGCATCAATGCCACGCATACGTGCCGTGTTGAAGGCAGACTCTGCGTGCGTGTATTCTATGCGGAAGTCTTTTTGACCATGAATGCACAGAATGGGAGTGTCCCATTTATCAACGTAAAGGTGGGGTGAGGTAGTAAAAACCTTTTGCACTTGTCCGTCAGCCGCTTTCTTCCAAGGTGCGCTACCCATGTCCCAGTTGGGGAACCACATTTCTTCCGTTTCAACATACTGTTGTTGCGTGTTGTAAATGCCGTCGTGAGCGATGAATGCTTTAAAGCGTTTGTTGTGATTGCCAGCTAACCAATAGACGCTATAGCCACCGAAACTTGCGCCTACAGCACCTAAGTGGTCTTTATCAACATAGGGCTCTTTGGCAATGTCGTCAATTGCACTTAAGTAGTCTTGCATGCAGAGTCCTGAGTAATCGCCCGAAATCTCTTCCAACCATTCCATGCCAAAGCCTGGTAAACCGCGACGATTGGGGGCTATGACGATGTAGTCGTTGGCTGCCATGATTTGCATGTTCCAACGGACGCTCCAAAATTGGCTAACGGGTGATTGTGGACCACCTTCGCAGAAGAGTAGGGTGGGGTACTTCTTATTGGGATCGAAGTGGGGAGGGTAGATAACCCAGCATAGTTCTTCTTTGCCGTCAACGGTTTTTACCCAACGTTCTTCAACCTTGCCAAATGTAAGGTTGTCGTAAAAGTATTTGTTCTCTTCTGTAAGCTGTTGAACTTTAGCCTCTTTCTTTATAGGAAGTACAAACACTTCGTCTGCGCTGCTCATGCTCTGACGCTTGCAGTATAGATTCTTTCCGTCGGGTGAAAGACCTAATAAAGAGTAGTCGGCTACGTCGTCAGTGAGTGCTTTGTGTTCACCCTTCAGATTGGTTTGATAAATATTGGTCTTGCCGTGCCATACGCCAGTGAAGTAGAGCGTCTTGCTATCTTTGCTCCAACAGAACTCATTCACACCGCTTTCGAACTTTTCGGTAACGTAGGTTTTCTTCTTACTACGCAAGTCAAGTACGCATAAGCGAGTACGGTCGCTTTCGTAGCCGTCGCGTTCCATACTGCTCCAAGCAATGTAGCGTCCGTCAGGTGAGAATTGTGGATTTTGGTCGTAGCCCATGTTGCAGTCTGTACGGGGGTGATTAACTGCTTGGTCTTTTAACGAACGATCCGCCTCGACTGCTGGTGCACTATAGTTTGCAGGTTTGCAAAGGTTGGTTGTGCTACCAGTAGTCGTGTCGTAAAGGAATATGTCACTATCGGTGCTAATAGCATAATCTTTGCCCACCTTCTTGCGACAAGTGTAGGCAATGGATTTCGAATCAGGACTCCATGCTAATTGTTCTATGCCTCCGAAGGGCATCATGGGACATTCGTAGGGTTCGCCTTTCAGTATGTCTTGTGCGTTTGTTATGGTAGAACCGTCAAAATCAGCAATAAAAGGGTGGGGCGCAGAGGTGACGTATGTATCCCAATGTTTATACATGAGGTCATTTATCACCATACCCGTGGCTAAAGGTAAGTCGGCATCGTTCTTTTGAATGCTATGGTTTTGGTCTACCTCCATGATGAGAATAACCTTCTTTTCGTCGGGCGAGAATAGAAAGTCAGCCACGTCGCTCTGTGTGTGGCTAATTTGCTGACGTGATGTGCCGTCAGCGTTCATCTTCCAAAGTTGACTGCTGCCCGATTCGGAAGAGAGGTAAACAATCTCTTTTCCACCATTAACGTAGGTGGCTCCCATTTCACTATGGGTGCTTGTCGTGAGTTGTGTAGACTTGTGTGAGTTGAGATCGAGTGTGTAAAGTACTGAGTGACTCTTATTTTGTTTAACACTGTAATAAGTTACAGCGTATACGGCTTGCTTGCCGTTAGGAGATACTTTGAAACCACCGATGCGACCCATAGCCCAAAGTGCTTCAGGGGTCATGCGGTCTGATTGTAAGACTGGCTGTTGCTTGCCTATAAAATCTTGTGCCATAGCGGGTGTGATAATGGCAGTGCTTGTGGCAATCATAGAGGCTGTAAGCATTGTTCGGATTAAATTCATGTTGGAATAGGGAAAGAGGGGAGTAAAAGAATGTAGGTCTATAAAAAAAGAAGCTAAAAGCCAAAACCATAAGAGGAATAGCTTTTAGCTTCTTAATAATAAAAGATGATTTTAATTATTTCTGTTGTCTGCGTTGCTGGATTTCTTGCTGACGCTTCATCATTTCTTCTTGTTGCTTTTGCAAAGCTTCTAAGCGAGCAGCCAATCCGCTTGGTTTTTTGTTGGGATTGTTTTTGTTTGCTTGATAGTTGGCTTCAAGTTTAGCAAGAAGTTTCTTGTCGTCTGTAGTCTTGCGTAAGTACCACATGGTCAATGCGCTGAAAAGCAATGAGATGAAGTAATAGTAGTTAAGACCAGCTGAGTATTTGTTAAACATGAAGAAGAAGAAGAGTGGCATGAGCATCATCATCCATTGCATCATCTTCATCTGTTGTGCTTGTTCGCCCGACATTGTCTCGCGCTGTTGACGCATGGTCATAAAGCTATAGAGCAAGTTCGTCGCGCAGAATAAGAGACAGAATAGACTGAGGTGATTGCCTAAGCCCCAAATGTTGGTGTTCCATGAGATGAGCGAGTCGTAGGTAGACAAGTCATCGGCCCATAAGAAACTTTGTTGGCGCAACTCAATAGCGTTGGGCACAAAGTTGAACATGGCAATCCAAATAGGCATTTGAATAATCATAGGCAAGCAACCGCCCATAGGACTGACACCGTATTGTGAGTAGAGCGTCATGGTCTCTTGTTGACGCTTCATGGCGTCTTCTTGCTTGGGGTACTTTGCTGCGATTTCATCCACTTTAGGCTTCAGTACGCGCATTTTAGCACTGCTCAGGAAGCTCTTGCGTGTAGGCACGTAGACAATCGCACGAAGTAATAGCGTAATGAGCAAAAGCACAATACCCATTGGCAAACCAAGGCGTGTGAAGAAATCGAAGATGTAAAGCGTAAAGAAGCGGTTAATCCACTTTACAATTGGCCAACCTAAGTAAACGAGTCCTTGAAGGTCGTTGTCGTGTGCTGAGATCTTGTAATCGTCCATTGATTGCAGCAAACGATAGTTGTTAGGGCCAAAGTAAAATTGAAACTTTGTTGCTTTCGCTCCCTTTGTGTCGAAGCTTGCAATCATGTTGGCACTATAGTTCTTTAAGTAACCAGAGCCTTCTTCTAACTGCTCGCTCTTGACGTTAACGTTCTTCAGCGGTTCTGCTGCAAGCAGTACAGAACTGAAGTATTGGTTTTTGAAAGCAATCCAATCAACGCTTTCCGTAACGCTTTCTTCTTGCGTTTCGTTTTCTGACATCTTCTTGGTGTCATCATCATGCTTTTTGTAGGTAAGCGTTGAATACATGTTCTCGAAGTAGAAGCCCTTCTCTTGTTGTGCTACGCGGTCGTGCCAATCTAAGAGAATTGTTTGTGTAGCTCCGGGGAAGTACTTTTGCAGTCCGTTTGCCTTTACTGAGAAATTAACTAAGTAATTGTTGGGCAAAAGTTGGTATTCAATGTCGATGCTTGCACCATTGTTAGCATTAAGGCGCATCGTGACAGTGCTATCGGTGGCATTGATAGGGGTGAAGTAGTAGTCTTCAAAGCTAAGTGTACCTTCTTTCGTGTCAACCTTAAAGTTAAGGCCAGCGTCCTTTGCGTTATAAAGCGTAAGTGGATTCTCGTTTTTCGCTTCAAAGTCCTTATAACTCTTGTATTCGTTTAGCTTTACTTCGCTAATAGCACCACCTTTTGTGTTAATCTTAACGCTTACTTTCTCGTTTTTCAATACAACTTCTTGTGCTTGTCCTTTAGTAGCAGCATAGAAGATGTCGGTACTATCGGCTTGAGAGAAAGACAACGGCTTTTGTGCTGCTTCTGCATTATTAGAAGTAGCTTTGTTTTTACCTTGAGAAGTTTGCTCTGTTTGAGAGGCGTGCTGTAATTGGGCTTCTTGGTTGCTATTGTACCAACCAAAGCCTATAATAACAGCAGCCATTAGCACTAATCCAACGATTGTGTTTTTGTCCATGTCTTGCTTTAACGGGTTTGCGGGTAATGGGATAGGAGGCGGTGAGCCTCCTGTCTTCACCCATTCACCCAATTATTATTTTTTATTTTCAATTGCAGCCTTTACGAAGTCGAGGAACAAGGGGTGCGGTTTAAGCACCGTGCTTGAATATTCGGGGTGGAATTGCGTACCGACGTACCAAGAGAGGGTCGGAATCTCTACGATTTCGACTAAGTCGGTGTCGGGATTGGTACCTACGCATTCCATACCAGCAACTTCGTATTGTGAGCGGAAGTCGTTATTGAACTCATAACGATGGCGGTGGCGCTCACGTATAATTTCTTTACCATAAATCTCGCGCACGCGGCTACCTTTGCGTAAGGTACATTCATAACCTCCAAGACGCATTGTACCGCCCATATTGGTAATGTTCTTCTGATCCTCCATAAGGTCAATAACGTTGTGTTCGGTCTTAGCGTCCATTTCAGCTGAGTTGGCATCGGTTAAGCCTAATACGTTGCGTGCAAATTCGATTACCATCATTTGCATACCAAGGCAAATGCCAAATGTCGGACGGTTATGTTCGCGGCAATATTGTGCGGCAATGATTTTACCTTCGATGCCGCGTTGGCCAAATCCTGGGCATATTACGTAGCCGTCCATGCCTTCTAACATTTGGCTGACATTCTCTGGCGTAATCTTCTCAGAGTTGATAAAGTGACACTTTACTTTACGGTCGTTATAAGTGCCAGCCTGTGAAAGGGCTTCGAGTATGCTCTTATAGGCATCTTGTAAATCGTACTTGCCTACCAAGCCGATGTTAATAATCTCAGTAGCTTTGTGGCGTCGGTCAAGGAAAGAACGCCAAGGGCCTAACCCTGGAGTGTCGCCTACAGGCATGTCAAGCTTGCGAAGTATCGTTGCGTCAAGTCCTTGTTCTTGCATACGAAGAGGTACTTCGTAGATAGTAGGCATATCAAGGCTTTGAACAACGGCCTCGGGTGAAACATTACAGAAAGCGGCTATCTTACGGCGTAGCCCAGCGCCCAACTCATGTTCTGCACGCAATACCAAGATATCGGGCTGAATACCAAGACTTTGCAACTCTTTAACGGAGTGTTGTGTTGGCTTCGTTTTCAGCTCGCCAGCGGCAGCGAGGTAGGGTACGTAAGTGAGGTGAATGCATACAGCGTTCTTACCTAAATCCCATTTCAGCTGTCGAATGGCTTCGAGGAAGGGTTGGCCTTCGATGTCGCCAACGGTGCCACCTATTTCGGTGATAACGAAGTCGTATTTCTTTGTTTTGCCTAAGTAAAGCATATCGCGCTTTATCTCGTCGGTGATGTGGGGAATGACCTGAATGGTCTTGCCAAGGTAGTCGCCACGGCGCTCTTTATCGATAACGCTTTGATAGATGCGTCCTGTCGTAAAGTTGTTGTAACGTGTAGTGTGAATGCCTGTAAAACGTTCGTAGTGTCCGAGGTCTAAGTCTGTCTCTTGCCCATCGTCAGTCACGTAACACTCACCATGTTCGTAGGGGTTGAGTGTACCGGGGTCGATGTTGATGTAAGGGTCGAACTTTTGAATCGTGATGTTAAATCCACGAGCTTGTAACAGTTTGCCAATTGAAGCGGCAATGATACCTTTACCGAGTGACGAGGCAACGCCTCCAGTCACAAAAATGTACTTAGTCTCTGACACCATTTTTGTTCTTTCTAGTAAGTTTCAAATGTTTCAGTTTGCAAAGTTATATATTTTTCTACTACCTTTGCAGCAAAAAGTTAAAAAAATGGACGCAAAGGTAATCTTTCGATATTTTAAGGAGTTGACTGAAACTCAGCAGCGACAGTTTGAACAACTGGATGCACTCTATCGTGAGTGGAACGCAAAGATTAATGTTATATCGCGTAAGGATATTGACAATCTTTACGCTCACCACGTATTACACTCTTTGGGCATAGCCAAGGTGATACAGTTCCGTGCGGGAAGTAATATTATGGACATCGGTACGGGGGGAGGCTTCCCAGGCATACCTTTGGCCATACTCTTCCCTGAATGCCACTTTAAGCTAATCGACAGTATTGGCAAAAAGACAAAAGTGGCTGCGGCTGTGGCTCAAGCAATCGGTTTGAAAAACGTAGAGGTAGAGCATCGCAATGTGATGGAAGAAAAGGGTAAGTATGACTTCGTAGTGAGTCGCGCCGTGATGAATGCTGCCGACCTTGTAAAATTGGTGCGTAAGAACATCAGTCGCGAACAGCGAAATGCTTTGCCCAATGGCTTAATTTGTTTGAAGGGTGGAGAATTGGCTGAAGAGTTGGCTCCCTTTAAGCATACATCTGAGGTGTGGAACCTAAGCGATTACTTCGAAGATGAGTTCTTCACTACTAAGAAGGTAACTTATATACAACTTTAATTGCTATGCAGATAACACGGTTTGAGGTAAATATGATAGCAGAGAATTGCTATCTGTTATGGGACGAAGCTACGCTTGACGCTGCTATAATTGATTGCGGTGCATTCTATCCCGAGGAGCAACGGGATATAACAGACTTTATAGCCGAGCATAACTTAAAGTTAACCCATTTGCTTAATACGCACGCCCACTTTGACCACTTGTTTGGTGTCCAATACATATATGACACTTATGGTATCGGCGTGGAACTCGGTATGGATGACAAAGATACTTATCAGCATGCAGCGGAGCAGACCAAAGCATTCTTGCGTGTAGATTATCCACTACAGTTGCCCCCTGTCGTGCAATATCTGAGTGCAGGTGACGAAGTGCACATTGGGCATATCACGTTGCAAGTAATAGCAACTCCAGGTCATACTCCTGGTGGCGTATGCTATTATTGCGCAGAAGAGGGCGTCTTATTTAGTGGCGATAGTTTGTTTCGCCATGCCATTGGTCGCTGCGACTTCCCTGGTGGTAATCAAGCTTCGCTCGTAGCTTCCTTACGTCAAAACGTACTTACGCTTCCGCCTCAAGTAAAAGTATTGCCCGGACATGGCGAAATGACCACCATAGCAGAAGAAAAGCAGATGAACCCATACCTTTTGTAATCATAGGAGATATGCGCAAAATGGTTGCAATACGAAGTATTCATAGGCGATAGCTTTTCCTCTTCTTATTATTTGACATTACCATATTATAGCAAAAGGCTCATTCAGAACGTGTCTGATGAGCCTTTTACACTTTCTATATTAATACTATTATCTTGGTATTTCTCCAACGCTATCAAAGACATTGATTGTCTTTTGTGAAATAGTGTATCCTGCCAAAATGCCAATGCCTCCTGATATGTTAGAATAAATCTTAATAGGGTCAGCTATGCCAAGGTCAATCATTCCTCCTTGTAATCCTCGATCGTCGGTTTGGTTAACCAATACGCTAACTAAGTATTGGTAGTACTGTTTTGAAATAGCGTAAAGCTTGAAGTTACGTTTCATTTCAGGCTTTCGCCAGCCACCACTGTATCTGTCGGCTTGTACTGTCTCTTCTAACACAAGTGTGTGTCGTTGTCCGTTGATACCACGATCCGAAAAAGGCAGACCATAAGCACAATAGGGCTTCCACCCAGGTAGTGTTTCATGTATATCGTTTGCAAGTGCTTGAAACACCAATTCATGTGTAAAGTCTCTTTCTCCCATCATGACGTCCCTTTGTGCGTCTACTTCATTCCACTGTAAGAAGTAATAGTTAGTTTCGTTTGTAGGGTCGTCAAAGGTAATGCTATAGGTGAAAACAAAATCACGATCGGTATAAATGGCAAGTGGCCCACGTCGTTTCACATCGATGTCAAGTAATGATACACGATAGGGAATGGTATCGTAAGCTTCAACTAATTTATCATTAAATACAGTACTTACTTTGACAATGTCTCCTTGCTTGGGCTTTATTGTTGATAGGTAAAGATGTCTTGATTCATTATAAGTAAGAGTCTCACATTCTTGTCCGTTGATAGAGAGTAATATATTGAGCCCCTTTATATATGTACGTTCGTTGTGCTTATCTGAGAAGAAATAGGGGCGTGTTGCTGAGACTGCGATTACAGAATCAGGACATATAAGTGAGTTAAGCGTAAGTAAATTCTTGCCTTCATTGTTCTTAAAATCATCAAGATCTACCTCATGATAGCACGATGTAGTAAGTAATGCTAGTAGAGCGCTGAATAGCAGGTTTGAATATTTGCTCATATTCTTGTCGTTTAGAAGATGTAAGTATATGATACAGATGGAATGGTGGGTATAAAACTTAATGTCTTGAAAGCTCGGTGCCATTTATCTTTATTGGAGGTAAAAAAGACATTATTCTCGTTGTCTTTCTGAATGGTTATAGCATTCATGTGGCAGTATGCATTATACAAGCTAACATTCCAAATGGCCTTTCTCCCTTTCTTAAGCTTTTTGTTTATGTTTATAGCAATGTCCAATCGATGATAAGCCGGCATTCTTACATTGTTGCGAGACGAATAATAGTCAATGCCGTCAATTTCGTTTCCATAACCTGGAGGGCCTACTGTCGGTGCATCAGGAAATTGACTTCCAGGAATGTCGTAATTATACATTGATAAAGTCAATCTGTTGCCTGTCATATAGGTCCAACCTGCATTGAACTCAACTTTTTCGTTTAATTTATAGGCCGCGTTAATATTGATTTTGTGTCGGTTGTCAAATTTGGCTGGAAACTTTACCCCATGATTTAATTGACTAAATTTTCGCCAGTTCCACATTAATCCATATCCTATTGTGCCCGTAAAGGAACCTACTTCTTTTGTAAAACTTAGGTCAATTCCATAGCTCTACCCTTTACCATTGGTTAGTTTGTCAGCCCAATTAAGTTGTGGGTTAAGGACAGAAATGCCTTCACGGTACTCTAATAGATTGTTCATCTGCTTATACCAACCTTCAGCTGAAAAGTATATGGCGTAGGGTAATGCTCCATAGAGTCCAATGGCATATTGATTACTATATAGTGGCTCGAATTGTTTGGTAATGGGTTGCCATAAGTCGGTTGGTAGATTAATGTAATTACTTGAAATTTGCTGAACATATTGAGTCATTCGCGCATATCCCAACTTTATACTATAGTTATCACTTATGGCATATTTGATTGATGTTCTAGGCTCGATTGAAGCAAATTCGTGGTTTTGTATGTTGTATATTGTACTGCGTAGTCCTAAATTAAGTGCTATTGCATCAGTAAAGTTAAACGTATTGTCGGCATAGATAAAAGCTTCATTTGCCTTTATGCGTGAACAATGATTATCATCATTAAGTGTAAAATTTTTTGATGTTGATTTATTTAGTAATTGTTCTGGTAAATAGTCATGTAGCACGTAACCTGTTCCCACGTGCAACTGATATAGGTGTGAAAAGTCGGCAGTATAATTTATTTTTATGCCAATATCGTGAATGCTATTATCTGTTTTACGCAGATTAAATCCGTATGTTGACTGATCGGCAGTGTCTGATTGGTATTCTCTTTTCTGACTATAGGTTGATGAGTAGTCGCTATAGTATAATGATGTGGTTAAAAGTCCTTTTCCTATTAACCAATCAAGTGCACCTAATACACCCCAATTGCCCCACGATAGTTTATTGGTGTTTTCGTCATAAAAGTGAGTACCTTTTGAGCTATTTGTGTTTGGTTGTCCATTAACACCCACAGAGTTCTCGTCATTGGCTTCAAACTCTCTTTGTCCAATTTTAAAGTTGTCATGTCCATAGTAGCCTATAAGATAGGTAGAAATCTTATCATTCAGCTTATGGTCAATGCGAGCATTAAAATCCATAAAAGCGTAGTTCGCAATATGTCTTTTGCCTTTTTTCTTTTCTGCACTATTAATGATGGCCAATGTCGGAATAGAAACGACATCTATCCACGAACGCCTTACTCCAACGCTAAATGCCGTTTTGTTTTTAACAATAGGTGCAGTTAAAAAGACATTGGCACTTAAAAGTCCAATATTTATTCTACCGTGAAATTGTTCAAAATCAGGTCGCTTTGTCTTTATGTCAGTAATGCTCGAAATGCGTCCTCCATAAATTGCAGGAAAGGACGATTTATAGAAATCGACGCGATTAATGGTGGCTACATTAAACGATGAAAAAATACCTCCGATATGACTTACATGATAAAGTGGTAGCCCTTGGTATAAAAACAAATTTTGATCATTATCGCCTCCTCTAACGAGCAAACTTGTAAAACCCTCAACTCCTTGTGATACACCAGGTAGTGCTTGCAATGATTTTACGATGTCAGGCTCGCCAAACATAACGGGCTGCCTATTTATCATATTTTCATTTAGTGACACATGTCCCATTTCGGGCGTTTTTAAGTTTTGCTCTGGGCCAAAACCTGAAACAATCGCCTCTTTTAAACTATGGGGCGTTTCAATTAATGTATCAGGCTGTACTATAATGCTTGCTGCGAACGTAGCATTAGCGGGGAACATAATGCTCCCCGCTAATGCTAACATGTAATTTTTCAGATTTATCATTTGGTGGTAAACTGTAAAATTAATCCTTGATTCTTATGCCAATCTAATGGGTGGCCAGTGAATGTAGCTGTGTAGTCGTAGGTGATATTGGCTATGGTAGTTGTTCCGCTAAATCCTTCCATATCAGAAATAGTCTCAAATGTGGTAGTTTCTCTTTTTGTTGGAAATCCTATGACTTTAACTACAGTTGTATAAGTAGGGTCTGCTGCTGCCCACGTCGAATTGGTGTGTGGCTCTATGATGGGTCTGTTTTTTAGAAATTCAGAAGTTAGTGTCACTTTTTCTATGGTAGGCACTTCTTTGCCATCTAATGTAACAGAAAGTTTTTCTCCTTCATAAACTCCATCTCGATAGCTAGGGTGTGATATAGCTGAGCCGTCATCATCATCGCTACAAGCTATGTAAACTAATGATAGGCAAAATAAGCAAAAACAATATGTAAATAGAACTTTTTTAGTCATTACTACTTTGTTAATTGATTATGTACAATAGCAATTAAAAAGAGCTTGCATACATTCCTTTTTGGGCGAGGAAAAACTTGAAAGAAGAAAGCTTGTCATTAAATCCAGGCAAACTTGCACATTCTTTCCTTTCTGCCGCATGAGCAACACATGTGATTGTCCTATCTGTAAATTTTCTATCGTCATAGCCGATAAATACTGCATCAACATCTGAGCAAGGAACTTCAAAAGTCCCGAAAATTATGTATTGCTTAGGGTCGTTGACAATAAAATTCGCAATTTTTAATGAAGAGCATTTATCGTTAAATTTCCAAGGGCTTTTCTTTAAATTTCGAACTTCTGTAGCCATTAACGTATCGTTTAAAGTGAAATCTAAATGCCTATCTTTGTAGTCTCTGTCATCATATAGCGTTAATGTCGCGTAGTCATAGTAGTTATCAGATGTTGAACGAGACAAACGGAAACAACTTTTAGAAGATGCTATTTCTGTAGCGGTACTTAATTCAACCCCATTGGCTTTTAAATTGGAGTTTAAGTCAGTAAAGAACTCAATGTCGTTTCCGCCTTTCATTGCTACAGACCAATGGGGATTGTTTGCAAGATCGTGCTGATAGATTTTTGAAAACGCATTGTCAAGGAATATCAAATCTCCGTTAGAATCGTAGGCTATAGGTACATTTTTATATGTAATCCCATTGTAGGTGATGTTAAGAACTTCTTCAGGCGTTAAAGCTACTTGCATCGTGGTAGCGTGGGTATCTACAGTTTCATCTTCATTACTACATGCTGTAAACATGAATGTAAGAAGTGACAATACCCCCAATAATAAGGTTTTTGTGTTGAACATTGTTTTATACTGAAAAGGACAATAATTATTCTTTTTAGGACACTTTAGAAATACTTAATTTTTACGTGCTTGTGCTTTTCGCTTAGGTATTTTTACTTGTCATATTGTATGCTTTTTTGAAAAAAGTTTAATAATCAAACTGTTTTTTTGACTATGTTGGGATAATTTCTTAATTTTGCGCGTATGGAGATAAAATGGACTTTGAAAAATCAGTTATTTAAAATAGGAACGTACGCGTTGGCTTTCGCTATGTTAGCCACGATACCAGCTACGGCTATGGCTCGAAAGAAAGACAAGAACCAAGGTCGTGGTATGGCAGCGTATGTTGCTACTGAACCTGACGTGTTAGCAAGTAAGGCTGTGGGCGAGAAGCGTATGATACATGCCGCGGCTGTATTTATGCGTTCGTCAAATGCTCGAATTAACTCTAAATATAAGGAAGGAATTGACGTGTCGCATTATCAAGGACGTATAGATTGGGACGCTGTCGTGAATGGTACACCTATATCCTACGTTTATTTAAAGGCGACCGAAGGTGCTTCTTTGGTGGATGATACTTATGAGCGAAACCTTGAGGAAGCTCGTCGTGTGGGACTGAGCGTGGGGAGTTACCACTTCTATCGTCCTAATGTTGATTGGAAAAAGCAATTTGACAACATGACGGCAGTGGTAAAGTACGATGACCAAGACCTCGTGCCTATTATTGATATTGAACATCGTGGCTCAGTGAGTGATGAGGCTTTTATTACTGACTTGCGTTCGTTTATAGAACGAGTGACGGAGTTCTACGGCAAAAAGCCTTTGTTGTATACCTATCACAATTTTTACAATCGTTACTTGCAGGGAGAGTTTAAAGACTATCATTTTATGATAGCGCGTTATCGTAGTGACTCGCCCACACTGAATGATGGGAAAGATTATATTATGTGGCAGTATACGTCTACGGGGTCAATTCCTGGCATTCGTGGCCATGTAGATCGCTCAAAGATTATGGGCAACTTCTCGCTTAATCAAGTGATGATGTAGCATTATTACAAGAATAAAAAAAACTTCTGCAAAAGTTGCAGAAGTTTTTTTTTTGAGCATAAGTCTTATATAGAGATCTTTCGGTCTAATTATCTTTTTCGATTAACACAACGGCGTATGCAGAGATACCTTCTTGTCGACCAGTGAAGCCTAGCTTTTCAGTAGTAGTGGCTTTGATGCTTACGTCCTCCTCTGTGATATTCATTAAGGGGGCTAAGATGGCTTTCATAGCCGGTATGTGAGGGTTAAGTTTGGGCTTCTCTGCACAGACAGTGGCATCTACATTGCCCACTCGCCATCCTTTGTCGGCTAAAAGTTGGGTAGTCTCTTTGAGTAATATTTTACTATCTATGCCTTCGAGGTCGGCTGCAGTGTCGGGGAAGTGGTAACCAATATCGCGCATATTGGCAGCTCCTAACATGGCATCGCATATAGCGTGAATGAGTACGTCGGCATCACTGTGGCCTAACAGGCCTAATGTGTGTTCAATTCTTATTCCGCCAAGGTATAAGGGGCGATTGGGTACTAACTGATGTACGTCGTACCCCATTCCAATTCTGATTTTCATAGGTGATTGAACTTTTTGGAAGTGTTAGGATAGGGTGGAATTAGCGTCGTTTCCCGAAAAGGTCGCGAATGCCGTCCATGTCGAATGTGAGCGAAACGCGGAGTGTCTGGTCGAGAGGGTTAGAGGCAGAGGTGGCGATGACATAGCCTGCGTCAATGGCCATAACGTTCATGCGAAATCCTGCACCTACAGTGGCATACTTTCGGTTGCCTTGCATATTGCTTTCATGATGATAACCAGCGCGCAAAGAGAATTTGTCGTTGTAAGTATATTCTGCACCGATGCTCCACTGAATCTCTTCCATTTCACCTTTAAAGCCGCGTTCAGAGTCACCGAACGATGTAAAGATGCCGCTGATTGACGACTTGTTGTAATATTCGCGGTCCAATCGTTCTTGGTAGTCTTCGTCAGTCTCGTCAGATCCTTGCAAGGGCATGGAGGGTACGAGGAGTTTGTTGGCATCGGCCGAAATGCTTATGCGATTGTATTCGTTAAGGGGAATCATGTAGCTCAGACCTAAGCGTAGGTTGGTGGGAATGAAGTAAGAGCGGTCGTCGCCGTATGAGATTTTGCTACCAATGTTGTTGATATTTAAGCCCCATGCTAACTGACACTCGCGTTGTCCCATCATTAAATAGGTGTTGTAATAAAGCGCAATGTCTGCAGCAAAGGCAGATCCTGCGGTAGAATTGTCGTCGTAGTGGCCAGATATATCAGAGTAGATGTAGCGTAGACCTACGGCTGCCGAGAACTTTTCGCTCAACATACGTGAGTAGGCTGCATCGAAACTCATTTCGTAGGGACGCACGGTAATGTTTTCGCCTCCTTCTACTTCCCCTAATGTGAAGTAGCGAAGTGAAGCACTAAGAGCTTGGTAGTCTCCTAAGCGGACATAGCCTGCAGCGTTGAGCAATGCGATACCTGTTGTGAGTTTACGCAACCATGGGGTGTAGTTGATGGCTATGCCTGCACGTGATATGGTGAAGGGAAATTTGGCTGGATTCCAATATTGTGAGTGTACATCGGGGTCGGTTGCAGCACCCACGTCGCCCATACCTCCAGCACGCGCATCGGGGGCTACGCTGAGTGAGGTAACACCTGTGCGAACTGGATTGAATTGGTCGCGTACTTCATCTTCAGCCTTTGCTGATTGCACTGTTGCGAGGCCTAAAAGTAGGAGGGCACTGCTTGTTAGCAGTGTGGAGTTATTTCGTGTCATCGTTCGTTTATATCCTTATCGTATAATAATCTTTTTAGTTGAAGTCTCTTTATCACCGACCTTGCTTCGGTAAAGATAAACGCCTGCGGGAACTTTGTTGCCTGCGTAATCAGTCAAGTTCCAATTAAATGAGGCATATCTTACGCCAGCTGCGATGTCTGCCTTATTATGCCATACGCGTAGGCCTGATACGTTGAATACTTCTGTTATCACAGGAGTAGTCGATTCAGAATTAGCTCGCTCGGTGAAGGTCGTGATAAAGCGTGTCGATACAGTAGGCGTTAACGTCGTGGCTGATACGTCGAATTTGGGTTGCTCCTTATCTGTAACGTTGAATGACAGAGTTGTTGTTGTATTGTTATCGAATACGTCCCAAATTCGTAGTGTAGCAGTGTGTGCTCCTAATGAGAGTGTGGGTAAGGGGTAGGTGAGCAGCCCTTCGTTATACTTGCCAGCTGATAGGGTGAAGTAGTCACTTACTTTATATATTTCATTTCTATTGCCGTCGAACCAAAGTTCCATATCATGGCCTAAGTTGCCCGACATCATTGATATCCCTGACGAGTCAGCAATGGTGGCATAAAGCGTGGCGTCTGCCCCTACAAAGCCACCGTTGGGAAAGTCGGGTGCATTGAGGTACATGTAGACGTTAGGGCCTATGGTATCAGCCTCTTCTGTATTGGCACTACGCCCAAAGCAGAAGCGGTCAAACGTTCCGTTAAACTCCTTGGTGTTATCATTGTTAACAGCATAAAGCGATAGTTTTGAGGCGTTGGTCGAAAGTTCAGCGCCACGTGGTATGATAACGTCTATTGTAAATTTGCCATCTTTTACTTCCACCTTTCCTTCAAACATGTTTTGTGTATAGTCGGTATATTGGAAGTTTTTGGCAGTAGTGTTGCCCGTACCTTTGCATGTGATGGATTGTAAAGGGGCGAAGATAGTCGCATAAAGAGTTCCATTAAAGCTTGTGTCGGGAGAAGGATTGCTTGCATTGTTGTAGACGTATCCAGAGAATTGGATAGGACGGCCAACGGCCATGTTGCTAAACGAGTTAGCACCTAATGGAACGTGGTCAATGCTATCAATGGCTATACCCGTCTCGGCATATGCCAAAGTGAGTGCAGGGTCGCCGAGAAACGTGTATTTCAACTTGTTCATGGTGGGGTCAGACCCAATGGTATTGCCGTTCGAAGTAGAAGTAAGTAACTCTACCTTTGCATAACGCATAGCATCACCTATGCTGTAGCGTTTGCCCGTATCGTCCTTTTTGAAAAGATACTTTATCAATCCTTTATTGATAGCGCTGTTGTAGTTAGCATAAACAGAGCGTGAAGCACATATTACCCCCATGGCTCCACCATTGCGATTGAATAGAGCGTTGCGGCCAAGGTCGGAATAGGTGTTGTCGTAAGGAGTAATTTCGCATGAAGCAAATATCCACAAGGGCATAGCAGAACAAACGTTTGTCTGCATATCGCTTTTGTCAATTAAGAAGTAATGTGATAAGCGATCAGGGTTACCATGTCCGTTGTAGTTGAAGATAAGTGCCCCTTGCTTCATTGAAGCCTTCAACTTATTAGTGGCTTGCGGTATGGTGGTACCTTTGGCCTCTGCTGCGGTAGAGTAAGCATCTAAGAAGATACGGCGCAACATGAACCCTTCGTTAGCAGATTGCTGTAGTTGCTTGGTAACGCCTTGAGCGTCTTGCATGTGTAAGTTGTTATTACCAGCATCGGCTATGGCCCACATATTGTTTTTCCATGCTCCAGTGTTTTCGTTGCGGTCGTAACGAATGGCTTGGTCGACGAGCCATTTAGCACTCTCTTCATCGCTGCATAAGAAACGTCCTATTCCGAGGTCAAGTTTTTCAGTTACGATATTGTTGCCCTCGTTGTCGTCTAACATGCCATAGTAATCTTCTGTAACATAGTCGTAGAGCGTACCAAGTTTATATTCACCTGTTTTCTTTTCCTCTTCGCTACGTTCGTAGGCCAATAGATAGTCGTCGGGCGAGCTATTCTTCATTTCGTCGCTTATCATGCGGTTGTCGTAGTTACATTCACCGAAGAGTAGTAGATAGCGAGGAGCATTGTCCATTGACTCCGCTTTATCGTAGAGCATTTTGAGGTAGCGGCGATAGGCAGAGGCATCAGGGGTGCCTGACGAGAATTCATTATATAATTGGTCAGCACGCACAACTTTAACTCGCAGTCCGTTCGTATCGCGATGTGCTTGTGCTAAACGTTCTGCTTGCGCTGTAAGTTTGTTAGATGCTGGTACTATAATAACGTAGTCGATGTCCTTGTCAGCGTGTAAATTCTGATTTTCTACGTTACCGACAATTGTGGGAGAATCGTAGTTCGCGGCAACGTTAACGACTACATATCGATCAGAAACGTCGAACACATGTGCTTTATACGTACTTCCTGAAAGCGTGCCTGGTAGTTCGGCCATTTGTGATTGAGCGTCGCCCAACTTCCACACGCGCGTATTATTATCGGCTCCTTCAACGCATAGTAAAATGTTGCCATGCTTCTCAGTCGTAAAGGCCTTGTTACATTGAGGCGTTAAGTAGCGTTGGTAGGTGGCGTATAGGTAGTTAAGACGTCCTTTAGCCTGTGTGAAAATTGCAAATCGCGCCTCTTCATTTGTTTCGAGTTTAAAACTACCGTTATAGCCGCGTGCTTCTTCTCCTTCTCCTAATTTAGAGAAGTAACCGCTTGCCATTTGTTTACCATCAGTCGTATTGGCAATGGTGAAAGTAGACGTACTTTTAGATGCGGCTGTAACGTCGTAGGCAATTTGACATTCAGCCCCCGTGTTGCCTGGAAGTGATAGTTTAAAGGTGTGGCCATTCTGTAGCTCATTATTATCGTAGAAGCGACGTCCACCGGCATACCAAACAAAGGCTTCGTTGTCGTTGAGCGCATGGTCGATAACAGTAGTTACTTCTTCTGTGGTTTCACTTACGGGAGCAGCTAACGTCTCTAATGAGGCAGGTGTTTCGTCTGCTTGAGCTTCGGTCAAGAAGTAGTAGCTATAGTTAGAGAAGGTGTTGCGCGTAAACTTTGTGTTGCTATTCCACGTTAGCACGCCTTCAGCATAGAACAAGACTGACCCATCGCGGCGGTAAAGTGGCACCTCGTTTAAGTCGTCAATTAAGCCATTCTTCCCTGTAAAAGCAAAGTTCTCAGTAATTAATCTACCACCGTAACCATAGAGACGAACTTTAGAGGGATCAGTAAACCCTGCCTTCTTTAGTTGTTCATTCGTTAACTGATAAATACCTTCTTTATCGACTTTTATTTTGACCCACTTCCCCTCCGCTAAGACAGAGTTATCAGCATATCGTTGTGCTTTATCAGTCGCTAAAGTCGCTTTGATAGCAGCCCGTAGGTAAGTAGCTTTTATTCCCTTGTTGTGTACAATAGGCTTTAAATCGTATTGTTTGATAGCGAACCATTCGCCTCTGCGTTTCACAATAGGAGTGTAGGCAACGTCAACAATAGTCTCGCCACGACTGATGCCACGATTGATGTAAAACTGAACTTGATCTTCAGCTTCAAATCCCTGTTTGCGTAGCTCGTCAATGGTTTTTCTTGACAATCTTTCGTATTCTGGATATTCTATTTTGAAACTGACAGAGTCTGTTGGCAGCAGTTGCCCCAAGTTGAACTGTTCTGTTTTGCAAAACGTTTGTGCTTGAAGGCTTGCCGTCATTAACGCAGACAATAGTAAGGTGGTAGCTCTCATGTATGAATCGTTGCTAAAGTAGTTCGAATGTTAGATTTTGTGTAAACGCTATATACGTAAAAACGTACAAATATACTTGAAAGTATGGACAACATGAAAACTTTTGCGCATATTCTTATAGTAAGTTGCCACTTTTAGCGGGAAAAGTCGGCTTATTTGATATTGAACGATACTAAATGTGTGTCGTTAAGTGATAGCTTTATGTTGTCATCGATATTGACTAGTAGCGCTTCCATATTTAATGGCATGAGTAAAATGTCACCTTGGCGCATGGTGTAAAACTCGCTGATACGTTCTATTTGTCTGTCAATCACTTCTAATAAAGGTCTTGTTTCAAATTGACAGGAATAGGTCACGTCGTTAAGTTGCAGGTCAGCGTGCATTTGTTCTGTCAACGTGTCGCACTTCCTTTCAGCAACAACAACAGCGTTGTCAAAACCAATGGCGAGTTCCCAAGGGCGGTTTTCATGTTGTAGTTGTTTAAGTAAATCGTGTGCAATGAAATGAATGCCTAATGTAATGTCATTCATATTATAATAGCGGTGTGCAAAGCGCTGGCTAATGCTACGTCCTAATCGGTTGATGCGAATGCAACACACAAGTTGAGCCATACATTGCTTCGTAAAGTCAGGTATAAAGAACGGACGCTTCTGAATTAGCAATGTGGTGTCAGGAATAGTCGTTACGTCTACATCATTATATAACGTATTGTCGTTCGTTTTATTGTGTGGGAAAAATCGGAAAATCTTCATTTTGTAAAAGTTGGTAGTTATGGAGTGTGGGGAAACTGTAAGGCAATGCTTGCCTTAAAACGTTTAAAAGTTGAGAAACTGAATTGTACTTCCTAATTAATATAAAGTACTTTCAATTTCTCAACTATGTAGTTATCGGTTCAGAATAAACTTGAGGCTAACGCCAAAATCCTGTGTAGTAACAGGGTATGAATTTGACGTAAGAAGCGGTTTGTTCATCTGACGGTCGTAGTAAGCCGTCAGCGTAATGTATTTGCTCAGCGCGTAGTCAGCCGAGAACGATACTTGTACAGCCTTGTTACCACTTGTAGCTTGCGTCAACTGCGTAAGAATGTCGCGGTTAAGAGCACTCTGATTACGCAGTGTGAGGTCAAAGCGGAGGTTCAAGTCGTTAGCAAAGCCGCGGCTATTGGTGGTTGTGGCTTTGTTGCCAGCTCCAGACTTCTTACTCTTAACCGTTTTCTTCGGAGCAAAGAGATTGAGGTCGGCAATTTTGTAGCCAAGGCCAATTACAAAATCGTTAGAGCGTGTCTCGGTCAGCTGTTGTGAAGTCATGCTCAGGGCCAAAACACGTGTCTTACGCATTTCAACCTTCGCGGTCAAGTTGTTTTGGAAAGTCATGTCAACACCAATAAGAGGTGAGAAACTTTCGTTAATGCTCACCGTTGTAACGTCGTACATACAGCTAGGCACGGGATTGCCCGATGCAACGTCGTTGATAAAGCCAAATCCGTTCATGTACTCCATGTAGCTTGAATACGTATTGTACGACCCCACAGAGTAAACGCTCTTGTAGGCGTGATTAAGATTAAAGCTCTTGAACGTTTTCTTCATTTTGGGCAATTTAGCTAAGCCACCATAGCTGATGCTCCAGTTAGGCAAAAGTTTGAGCATGGCGGGGAAGATGTCCAGTCCCGTGTTGCCCATGGTATATGCATTCAAGAAGGCTGGTATCATAACTTCGGGTGAGTAAGCGCTAACCGTACCGTTTGCGGGATCGAACGTTGAACCTGCCAACGTAGAGTTGGCGGGGTAGGGTGCTCCTACATATTTTTGCTCAATTTGTTGGCGATAGCTTTCAAGCGAACTTACAAACTTATTGAATGTTTTACTCTTGTACCCCTTGTCAGGTGATCCAGCCTTTTCAAAAGCCGAACCAATAGATATGGTAGTCATAGTAAACGAACCCGTTTGTGTGGTAGGCATACCATCAAACATGAACTGAATGCTGCGGTTGCGATTGACGTTGCGTGAGGCATTGAGGTCAATCTTAACGTCACGGAATGGTTCAAGTGTAGCTCTCAGTTGTAATGACTCCGTTAGAGCAGAAGTGGCAGGCGTAGAAACACTGTCGGCCATTAAGAGCCAACCGCGTTGAGCCGCTTTGTTGATGTAACCCTCATCGGTAGCACCAAAAGCAAAGTCAAGTCCAGGCGAAAGCAGACCACCCAACTTTCCTTGTCCAAACACATTGCCCACGTTTGGCAAGAATCCCGGTACGTTCATGTTGAAGCGGTTCGTATAGTTGACGCTGATGTTGCGCACCATCATTAAGAAGCGCGTACCCAATTGTAGCGTTTTATACCACCCTTGATCTTCCTTACGCTTTTTAGGCGTTACAGTAATCTTTATGCGGGCAGTGTCTTTTGACAAGATTTCAATCTTGTTATTATCCACGACCTTATAACGCAGAGGGTAACGACTGCCGTCAGTGCGTAAAGCAGTAACACGTAGATTCTTAGACCGTTGGTTGTGAAGCAACGTCTGTGTCGTGTCTGCCTTCAGCGTGAGTTCCTTTTGGAAGTTCTTCTTCTCGTTTTGCTTCGTCTTTGTCTTAGGAGTTTGTGAATATTTCTTGTTCACTTTCTTAAGGAAGTCGGAGTGATTATAGAGAGTTTCGAGATTAAGACGGCCGTTACCCGTGATGTTGCGAGAGTTGCTGATTGTATTGCCGAGTGTAGAGCCGTCTTGCAACTCAGAGCCTCTTGCCCAGTTGTACGTAGCGTTGTAGGAAACATCTGTTGTAATCCAATCAAAGAGAGGAATCTTGTTGAGTGGCAACTTCCAAGAGAAGTCAAAGTTTTGCTGATAGGTCAAAGGGCGACCTAAGTGTTTAATACTTTGCCAGACGGAGTCCTTCCATGCCGTATAACGGTCGGGGTAAAGGTCTTTATTAACAGCCGTATAGGGTTGTTCGATTTCAGCATTCGTGCCAGACGAGAAGTTGGCGTGAATGTTTTTGGTCAAGTCCCAACGCAATTGGAAAGAACGGTTCCACAAGAAGTCGCTCGACCAACTCAAAGGTAGAGATTGGTTATCAAGATTTTCCATGTCGCGCTCCTGTAGCTCGTAGTAAGAACGCGTAATGTCAGAGTTGAAACCAATGTTTTGCGGTAAGAAGTTGATGCTTTGGTCTTTCATGATTTTAAACCATTTAGACTTCTTCTTCGACTTCTTAAAAGGTTCGAATGCCTTTAGGTTAGGCGACCAATTATAGTTGAAGTTGTACTTCCAATTTTGGTTCTTCTCCCAAGCTGTCGTCTCGCCCGTAGTGTTACGTGAAGAGTAAGCATAGCCAAACGTAAAGTTAGCGGGGTCGTAGGGCATAGGGTGCGACTTGGTCGAAATGTTAAATCTTGCTCCCGAGATGCTGAAGTTGCGATTAATCACAACATTCTCAGCAATGTTTCTGAGAGAGTCCTTTTGTGCTTTGTCGGGCAAAGCATCTAAGGCATCCTTCAACTCCATGTCCGTGTCGAGCGGATTGTAGCGGGGCGAAGTGCGTTGCTTTGCGTAAGAGTAATAAATAGGTGCGTTCAATTTAGCCTTTTCAGGCAAGAACTTACCAGCATTAATGCTCGTGGTCACGCTATACTCGTAAAGGTTGTCGTCGCGACGCTGACTTACAGTCTCTTCCAATCCACCAAAGCCTTCGGTTTCGATATGTCCCGTAAGGTTGACCGTAGCCAGATCAGATAGTTGAATGTTCAGTTGTGACTGTGCAGCCCAACCTCCTTTATTCGTAAACTGTTGCAAGCGCAATTCATTGGCCCACACTTCAACGTTTTGTACGGTGCGTGAGTTGTTGCGCACACCAATCATGATAGTACGAACCTCGCCCAATGAGGGATTACCCATTACGCTTACCTTATTAGCTGGACGTGAGGGGTCGTATTCGGAGTAGAGCTGCGCATACGAAGTTAGTCCTAATGCCTTTTGCTTGTTGCGCTTGTTCTTAGTGTCAGTAAGCAGCGACAAGTCAATGTCAAGCATATTGTCGTTAGGCCAAACAATACGTGCATTGCTGGTGTTGTCGGCATATCTTTGAGCAGGCGTAATCTTCAGAGGAATTTCGTATTCGTAGAAATTGTTCTTGTAGTCCGAACCTAAACGAATAAACAATGAAGTCTGTCCGTCCTCAACGGCCTGTTCGCCAATAAGAGAGTTGGCGTGAGCAAACATTTGCAAATGCTTATAGCGGCGAAGGTCGAGTGACGTGTTCTTGTACACGGCACGTGCATCACCGCTGGCTAACTGCTTAATGGTGAGAGAAAGTGCCTGCTCGTTATTCTGCAATATTTGTGTTTGTCCAGGGTCAACTACACGACTAATGCCAGGAGGCATAATGTAGTTGACGGGCTCTTTGGCATTGTTCTCTTCAAAGTTAACAGCACTTACCTCTAATGTGCCGCTCACATCGGGAGTCTTGCCTTGGTAAAGTGCCTGCTCGTATGAACGCCATTCACCATGCACTAAGTTGAGCGTAGCAAAACGCAGTACAACAGGCTTTTCAAACCCTGTCATAAACATACGCATAAAGCGAATTGAAGAGAAATCAGAAATACCACCTACGCGCTTCTCGTACTGATCGATAGGAATGCGGAATTGGTACCACGTGTATTCGCGCGTCTTTCCGTCGCGTGTCTTTTGACTTGCTACACGCTTGTCGACAATGTAGTTTTGTCCTACTTGCATGTTGCTCTCGTCAATGCGCACATGGTATTGGTAGTACTTTTCGTACTCATTGAGCGTGAAGTCTTGGTTGATGTCTTCAACATCGGGCGTAGTCTTGTAGGCCGTACTATAACGCTCAGGAGAGTTTTCCGCATCGACCGAGTTGCCGTTCGGATTGTTAATGTACTTATAACGGTCTAAGATAGAACGGCGTTCGCTATCGTAGTCCGAGCCGCGATAATAGTGGAACTTATCCGCTGACGGACTGATGAGTATGCTGTCATACACTTCAGGACGTACTTTAGACTGAATGCTATTTAAAAACTCCGCGTAAGCCGGATAGCTCTTTTCTTGTTCCGAACTTAAACCATTAAAACCCACATCTTGCTTAGCGCGTGAGCCGCTTGAAGTATTAAAGGCATAAGTCACGGTATTTTGGGTGGGAACGCGTCCCCAAATGGTCTCCGTGTATTGCGAAGGGTCGTCGTTAGTGGGGAGTCCACTTTCGTAAAACTTCTTACCGTCCTTCAGCACGTCTTCACTAATTTCGCCCAAGTTAAAGTAAAGGTCGCCATTAAAGGTCGTACCCGCATCGCGTGCCTTAATAAAGGGGTCGAGCATCCAAAACTCGATGTATTCGATGTTGGCCGCCTCAAAGTCCGATGTTTCTAATTTACGCATCATGCCGCCCCAGCGTTGGCGCGGATTGAGTAAGTGACCATTAGAATCGAGTGAGGTATCGAGGTTGTACGGACCACGTTCATTGGGGTAGAAAGCAAGGTTAAGTACGCTTAGCGTATTAGACTCTTGCATGTTGACGCTCTTGTTGGGGAAGAGTTCGCTTTTGTACACCTCACGTACATCAGGGTCGGAGAGCTGAGCCAAGTCGTTCTTGATGTGGCTGGGTGTGAGACTTGACGAACGACGTGTGAAGAGAGGGTCAATATAATACCACGCTAAAAGAGCACGATTATAGCCATAACGCACATCATTGGTCAACTTCGACTCCTCAAACATAGAGGGAACGCTTGACAAATTCCATTCCTTAGGGTTAGAAATGTCTATCTCGCTCTTCGAGTTCTCAAAGTCGTCAATGTAGGAAGCATTGCCTTGTGCTCCTTGACTCTTACCCGCAATGAGTTGCGCAAACTCAGCGGTAAAGTTAATGCTTGAAGGCGTTGTACAGTGAATAAAGGGCAACTTGTTCAGCCAATCTGTAACGCGTTGGCTCTGTTTCTTCCACGAAAGGTTCAAGCCCCAAAGCGTGTTGTTAAGAGGTTCAGAACCCATTGCCACCTTTGTGGTGAGAGGTTTCTCGCCAAGGTGCATAAAAGTTCCGCCCATTTGGAAGTCCTTGCTGAAGTCGTAGGCAAAGTTCATACCGAACATGGTCTTGCGTTGCATGCCATAGTCCGTGTTGCTTTCAAGACTTACGTTGATGTTGGTGCCGGCATCGAGAATGCTCTTATTAAGAATATGGACAATGCCTGAGTTATAGTCAACCGTATAGTCCGAACCTTCAGTAAGCGTTTGTCCGCCAGCGGTAACTACTACCGATCCGCGTGGCACGTTCATGGCACCTAACTGTATTTCGTCATTACGTGTGGCCTTGTATTGACCAGTAATCATGAACTTATTCTTCTCAGCTATTTGTTTCGCAATAGTGCGCGTCGAGTCATATAGTTCTTGGAATACGTATCTGCGTGCCACCTCATCGTTGCCAATCGCTTTAGCCAAAGAAGAACCGAAGGGTTCAACAAGGGGAAAGAATACACGGCCGCTTGAGGCATCAATGGTGTAACCTTCTACAAAGTCGAAGGTGCCGTTCGCACCAATCTTATTATTATTGTCTAAACGGTCTAAGCCAACGAGTGAGAGTATTTTCTTATTCTTAAGGCCAGGCTCTGGAATGTAGCTGAGGTAAACACCCGTAGTATCTGAAAGGAGTTTTATGTCAAGTTTAAACTTATCCTTCTGCACTGAGGTCGCACCTAATGAGTAAACGTTTTTCATCATCAAGTCCCAGTTGCCCATTTGAGGAGTGCAGGCGGTATTTTTGAGCGTCTTAACGTAGAGCACTTCTTTCGTGTCTTTACGGTCAGACGAGAGTTCGCCCACTTGATAAGTTTGTCCCTTGTAAGTATACTCGTAGGCTACGGCCAAAACTTGGTCGGTCTGTAAAGATTGTTTCAGCGACACATAGCCTAAGGCAGAGTTGACCGAATATTCAGAATTTGACAACTTGCGGGCTGACTCCAACTTCTCGTAGTCTACGCCTCCCACAAAGCCCGCACCGTCGAGTGTAGTCGTAGCTGTAGAAATATTGCGAGAGTCGGTTAGCGTGCTATTCAACGTGGCATAAAGTGAGTTCGCATTGTTGGCAGGATAGCTTACGCTACCTGCTACCCACATTGGGTTCGCTATCTTGTCGTGTTCCGCTAAGTCGGTAAAAGCCAATACATTACGAGTGTCGGTAGTCGCGCCCGTCTTATTGGTTACCCACACTTCGATGCGCTTAATTGTGATGCCCGAAGTGATGTTGGGCAGTTGGCGCATATTCTCGTCATAATGGTCGCGAAAGTAGTGTGAGAGGAAGAAGTGACGATTTTCATCATAAGCATCGGCAGAGAACTCGAAACTTTGTAACTGAGCACCGCCTTTAGAACTTACACTTGACGACGACGACTTCTTCTGAGCCACCACGGTCTGTAGTTTTAGCTTGCCAAATTGCATGTCGGTTCGCACACCAAAGAGTGACGTTGCACCGCGCACTAATGATGAATTAGTGGGCATGCTAACGTTACCAGCCTCGATGAGTTTGATAATTTCATCTTCTTTGCCTTCGTAGCGTAACTTAAGATTCTGTGTATCAAAGTCGAAGGTAGCCTCAGAGTTGTAGTTAAAGTCCATGTTTACCTTGTCGCCCACTTTACCATTTAGGCTAAGGTTAATCTTCTCGTCAAAGTCGAAACCAAACACCTTGCGGTTGCGTTCAGAGAGGCTTGGGTTGTCAGTGAAGCGAGTGTTTGCTCCCACTTTAAGTTCGGCCGAACCTTGTGTTTTAACGCGTACGCCACCAGGACCAAACACCTTATTTAGCGGTCCGAGGTCAAAGTGCATGTCAGTAAAGTCGAACTTGTCCTTGCCCTTGGCCTTAAACTCCTCAGCATTCTTTGTGCGGTAATAGTTGGCGATAGAGCGCTTCATCATCATGTCTTGATACTCTTTCCATGTCATAGAAAAAGGAGTGTCAAGATAGTCATCGCCCATTTTCGTTCCCCAAAAGAAACCGCCTGAGTTCTCGTCATATTCACCTTGCGTCTTAATGTTCTCTGGGTCGCGCAAGTCAATAACGCCGCGCGCAGTGTCAGCGAGAGTGGTAGGTATCGTCTTCTTTACTTTGATGAGCGTATCTTCATCGGCTATATTTATGCCATTAAGCTCCGCAGCGTGGGGAGCTACGGAGGCAGAAGTGGCAGTGTTATAGGTTGCTCTGTTATAATGCACAAATGCTGCTTGACCAACCCCTATGCCAATCGAGGCTAGTGCGAGCAGCAGTAGGTAAAACGTACTTCTCAATGGTTAAATATTATGATTGAGGTGTTTTGATATTAGGATAGTACTAAAAAGGGGGGCGAAGTCTTCATGCTTGAGGTCGCACAGTAAACTCCCAGTTGGGAACAAATGCGGTTGCTTTGTAACCTAATAAAACGCCCACCATATACCTATATATATAATAGGTACTTCAAACGCCCATTTTTAGAACTGATCATTATCCTTTATTGAGTGTATCTTAAAGGCTGATTTTTCGGAACACCTTCCCCTTCCCTTTGAAACTACAACATTTTCAAAGCCTTCTTGATAATACCTTCGACGGGCAGATTGGGGTCTTCCTTTACTATCTGTATAACCACCTTCTGTGTGGGGACAGGCGAGAAGCCTAACACAGCCAAAGCTTGTACGGCCTCTTCAACTAAAGGTGAAGCAGCAACCGCATTACTGCTTGTTCCGCCTTCATTACTTGTAGCGCCCATAAAGCTTGTCATCTTATCCTTCAGTTCGACAATGATGCGCTGCGCTGCTTTGGGTCCAATACCCTTTACGCTTTTTAATGATCGAGCGTCTTCGGTTTGAACGATATTAGCTAAGTCAGCGGGGGTGAAAGCAGAGAGTATCATGCGTGCGGTTTGTCCACCAACGCCCGATACGCTGAGTAGTAATGCAAATAAGTCACGCTCGATGCGAGTAGCAAATCCAAAGAGTAGGTAAGCGTCTTCGCGAATTACTTCATAGACGAAGAGGCGTGCCTCTTTCTTATTTTGAATAGCGGTGTAGGTGTTAAGTGAAATGCTAAGAGCATAACCTACGCCTGAAGCCTCAATGACGGCTTGTGTAGGTGTGACTTCATCAACGATGCCTCTGATGTACTCTATCATTATAAACGAATATTGAGTTTAAATATTGTGCTTCGAGAGAATTTATTTTCGAATTAGTTGCAAAAACTCTTCACGCGTCTTAGCTTGCGTAAAGGCACCGCAGAAGTCGGACGTGACGGTTGTTGAGTCATCCTTTTCAACACCACGCATTTGCATACACATGTGTTTGGCCTCTACCACAACCATTACACCGAGAGGAGAGAGCGCTTCGTTAATGCAATCTTTGATTTGTGTGGTAAAGCGTTCTTGTACTTGTAAGCGGTGTGAAAAGATGTCGACAACGCGCGCAATCTTTGACAATCCCGTGATGTAGCCATTGGGAATGTAGGCTACGTGCACTTTACCATAGAATGGAAGCATGTGGTGTTCGCAGAGAGAGTAGAACTTGATGTCCTTTACAATGACCATTTGGTCGTAAGCCTCATTGAACTTTGCTGAGTTTAACACAGCCTTAGCGTCCATTTCATAGCCGCGCGTAAGCGTCTGCATGGCTTTCGCTACGCGTAAGGGCGTCTTGAGCAGTCCTTCGCGTTCAGCGTCTTCGCCTAATAGCTTTAGTATTTCGTGATAATGATATTGCAGTTGCTGCAACTTAGTTTCATTTTCCATTGCGTAATTCGATTGGAGAAAAGGAGTAGATAAACTATTCCAATTTAATAGGGAATGTTCACTTCGCTTGCAACGACGCGTACTTCGTAAGTGATGCGTGTGCGGCGTATTTTGCTGACATATTTGTGGGCATCTTCGCGTGTCTTAAAGTCGCCAACGTGTGTGACCCAACGTGGTGCTTCAAAGCTGGGATAAGAAGCCAATTCTGGAAATTTAGCACGGCATTTTTTGCCCATCTCAATCGCCTTCTGCTTATCAGCACGCGAGTTGCCTCCAGTAAAGATGCAAATGCGGTAGCCGCGAGCTTTGTGGCGAACACGATTGATATAGGTGTGAGATTGTGCAGAGTTGCCACCGTGTGATACATTGTTCGCTGCATTGTTTCTGGCCTTTTCGCTTTTTTTCGAAGCGTTGGTCGCTGTTGCGTGCGAAGTTGAAGTGTGTGAAGTGGCGGTCGTGTGATGGCTTATTTTGCCTTCATTGGTTGAGGTACCTGTAGTGACAGGCTTGTCACCAGTAGCGGGTAGGGCCGTGATGCGCCCTTTCGTTTCAGACTTCTGTTGTACTTTTCCATTCACCACTTGTTCTATTTCTGGTGATTGATTAATAATCACCGTACCTTTTCCAGCTTCGTTTTGACGTAGTTTCTCTGTATAAGTTTGCTGTGCGTGGATTTGTACTGCAAAAAGGGTGAGAGCAATGAGCGTATAAATAAACTTCATAAAAAAGGAGAGAATTTATGGAGAGTTAAAGAGGTTATAAGGCTGAAGCAAATCTTTAGCCTTATAACCTAAAAGTAATGGAATTCAAGACAATTTCTGATTTCTCTTTAAGAATCAGAAGATAGTCTTATGCCTTCCAAGCGTCGATAATGCCCTTGAAGTCAGCAGCCTTCAAAGCAGCGCCACCAATCAAGCCACCGTCAACGTTAACCTTAGAGAAAATTTCCTTAGCGTTAGAAGGCTTGCAGCTACCACCGTAGAGGATAGAAACGTTCTCAGCAGCTTCAGCACCGAACTTGTCAGCGATAGTTTGACGAATGAAAGCGTGCATCTCTTCAGCTTGGTCAGCAGTAGCAGTCTTGCCTGTACCGATAGCCCAAACGGGTTCGTAAGCCAAGATGATGTGTGAGAATTGTTCTGCAGTGAGGTCGAAGAGTGAACCTTCAAGTTGAGCCTTAACGATTTCGTTCTGCTTACCAGCTTCGCGGTCTTCGAGTACTTCACCGATGCAGAAGATAACGTCGAGGTTGTTAGCCAAAGCCAAGTTAACCTTCTCCTTTAAGATTTCGGGAGTCTCGTGATAGTAAGCACGGCGTTCGCTGTGGCCAAGGATAACGTAGTTGGCACCAGTGCTCTTTACCATTTCGGCAGAAACTTCGCCCGTGTAAGCACCGCTCACTTTGTCAGCGCAGTTTTCAGCACCCAAACCAATGATGTTTGAGTCGATAACGCCTGCTACAGAAGCGAGGTGGATAAACGGAGTGCAGATGATAACACCGCAGTTGGGCTTGTCGGCAGTTAATACTTCGTTTAATTCCTTGGCCAAAGCCACGCCTTCCTGCAGGTTCTTGTTCATCTTCCAGTTACCTGCAACGATTTTCTTTCTCATGATTCTTTTGAGTTTAAAACGTTTAACGTAAATATGATGTTTGTAAAATTTGTGTCCTATCCATAGCGCGTCGAGCACAATGATAAAGCCTAATGGAATGACAAACCATAGGACGAGTGTCGTAAGGGGGTGTGCGTTATTATTGGTGCTCCACGCTTCGATGTTGTCTTGACGGTCTGTTAATTCGGGTAGGTTGTTGTTGCTCCATTTGTTGACTACCTTGCCGTCGTGCAGCAATAGCAAACCAGGATTAGAGCGTACCATAGTGCTTAACTCCGTGTCTTCAGCTAAGAGAATAGGGTAGGCAGCGCCCGTGCGGTCAATCCATTCGCGAAGGTCCTCGCCCGTTGATGCTGTAGCCATGTAAAAGGCGTACGAGTGGTCAACGCAGTAGTCGTAGAGATCGTTGATGCGGTCGCAGCAGCCGTCATCGGCTGTGCGAACTGAAGGCACTGTGAGTAAGAAGGTATAACTTGAGTCGCTTACAATGTCAAGTGTGCGATCTTCCTCTGTTCGGGAATCGGCTAAGTAAAAGTTGACTAACCCTTCAGCGTCCTTGCATTCTTCACCCATTAAGGCTGCTCGTATGTTGCCCCCAGGCTTGTAGGCTGAGAAATCAATTATGGGCAGGTAATGGAAGGAGTAGAGGGCTAATGTAATGGCGTATACCCATGCGTAGATAGATATAAGCCACGCGTTGTGTTGGGTGATGAGTCTGCGATGACGAGTAGGACAGAATTGTACGATGAGCGCTGCTGCCAAGAGAATGATGTTCTTGCCGAGCGTTTGCCCATTCGTTAGCTTGATAGCGTCACCGAAACAACCGCAGTCTGCTATGGGGTTGCTCGTGTATATCCATATAGTAAGTAGGGTAAACACGAACATAAATAAGGTGACCGCACGAGTTGTAAATCGGCGATTAGCTCCGATTAGCAGGTAAACGCCTAATACGAACTCTATCGTACCTAAACTCGCTGCCGCAAACTCTAATAGTAGAGAGTTGCTGCTTAGATGCCAACCAATGGCTGCCGTATAAGCATGTAGCTTATTGGTCATGCCCATAGGGTCGGCTACTTTGACAAAGCCTGAAAATATAAAGGTTAGGCTGAGCAGCAACCGGCACAAGGTGTGTAACGTTTGGATTGAATATGTTATCGCTTTATGCTTCAACGTCGTTTTCTCCCTTTTCGATGGTTAACTTAATGAGTGCAAAGACGGCATAGTTCATCATGTCCATGTAGTTAGCAGCAATGCCCTCACTCACCAAGGTCTGTCCTTTCAAGTCCTCAATCTGTTTGGTGCGGAATATTTTCATAAAGATGAGGTCGGCATACGAACTTACGCGCATGTCGCGCCATGCCTCGTTGTAGTCGTGGTTCTTCTTTAGCATAAGCTGAAGTGCCTTTTGTGCCTCAGCGTCATAAAGTTGCGCTGCTTCGTCAATGCTAATATCCTCAGCGTTAGCCACCCCCTTACTTAATTGTATAAGGGCAATGATGCTATAGTTTACAATGCCTACAAACTCAGGTATAATACCTTCGCCTACTTCGGAGTGCCCCTTCATTTGTAGAGATCGTATACGAGCTGCTTTGATGAAGAGTTGATCGGTCATAGTCGCAGGACGCATAACGCGCCACGCTGTGCCGTAATCGTGCAGTTTCTTGAGGAATAGGTCGCGGCAATCGCGCATTACTTGCTCAAACTCTTGCTGCGTATTTAGTTGTGCCATATTTGTAGGTCAATGTTTTTGAGTCAATTCTTTAGGCTGCAAAGTTACACTTTTTGCGCTAAACGCGTGCTTTTTCGTTTATCTTTTATGCAGCAATGGGTTTAGTGGTGAGGTGTGAGGCTTCAGAACGCCCTAAATAGGCATTGGGGTTACGTATATTTTACCTTTGTATATTTTATGTTTCATGTTTCATTTTTATGTTTC
>OLFV01000228.1_pt1 | contig 68944 bp, 64 predicted proteins | sample 1605551 | NCBI WGS metagenome assembly OLFV01 (sample SAMEA3888922, study PRJEB22519) | human gut metagenome | biome: human gut; feature: human-associated habitat; material: faeces | place: Denmark | collected 2011 | reverse complement strand
GTCCTGCGCCATTGAAATCCTAAGTTTTCAGAACTTTTATAAAGTTCTAAAAACTGGCTCAGCGGGGAGAAAAGACTTTTTCGACACGCTGAGGGGCCTCGCTGAAAGCGAGGCCCCTCTTTTGTTTCGTATGATTTTTCGTGTTGTTTCGCAGATCAGGAATGGACGGCGGCGATCCGGTCTGCGATATAGGGCTGGACCGCCTCGTAGGGAATTTCCAGCGCGGCGGCCAGTTCGCCGAACAGAAGCTGCTCTGCCTGCTTGAGATAGCGCTCGTCCACCATGCCGAGGCGGCGGTTCTGGGATTCTGCCTGACGGCGCTTGGCGTGAATGGACATGGCGAGCTCCACCAGACTGCGGCAGTTATGCTGCCGGAGACTGGCCTGATACTGCTGAGTCAGCGCCTGAGTGGTGGAAGCCCGACAGGCAGCGGGATGCAGAGTGGGAATTTCACTGATAAGATCTTCCGCCTCCTGCCGGGAGATAATGGGCCGCATGGACACCTTGTCATTGTCTACCGGGGTGTAGATCAAACCGCCCTGATAGATGGGTTTAAGCTGATAGTAAAGCCGCTCCTGACGGGTGCTGCCCACCCGCTCCTGCCGCCGGTCAATGGAAAGCACCCGACAGACGCCGGTGGTGCCATAGACCAGCAGATCTCCTGCCTGAAACATGGGAAGTGCCTCCTTTCCAAAAACTGCAAAGATTTCAGATTCATAACCATTCTAACATTATTTTGGCAGAAATGTCAGGGAATATACGAAAAAAGTAAAAAATCTCTGTTTTTCTGAAAAGAAGGCGCTCTTTTTTGTGGAAAATATAGGGATTTAGCGCATGATATACACATGGACAGGGAAAAAGCGCCCGAAAGTGAGAACTTTCAGACGCTTTTTTTACAAATGGGAAACTAAATCACGCACGATCCGGGCGGTCATGCCCCAGATGGCGTGGCCCCCGTAGAGCCACACCGGGACCTCTACCTTGCCGCAGTTCCAAGGGTAATCCCGGGGGATCCCAACCGCTTCATAGGGGAAAGACTCCGGGACATGGGGGATCAGGTCATAGGCACATGGCTGGGGCAGGGTGGCCCTGAAAAATTTCACCGGTACAGTGAACACCTCCGCCACCTCAGCGGGGGCGGGACGCAGGGCTGCGAGACCGGCAGGGGAGACCAGACCCGGCAGCGGCCGTAGCAGAAATCCCCGCTGATTGCAGATAAAGTCCCCTTGGCCCAGAAGCCGAATCTCGGCGCGGGGGATGGACAATTCCTCCTCCGTCTCCCGGAGGGCGCAGTCTGCCGGGGTCTCTCCCGGCTCCATCTGCCCGCCGGGAAAGCAGGTCTCGCCGCTTTGACTGACCCCGGCAGACCGGACCTCAAACAGCAGGTGCAGCCCATCCGGACGCTCCACCAGAGGACACAAAACAGCATATTCGTGCCGGGCTTCCAGCAGCGTGGGAACATGATCGCCGTAAAACCGGCACAGATTTGTCAGTTCTTCTCTCATAGCAGCATCGTCAAAGCCCGCTGGCAGTTGGTGATGTCCACCGTCGGCTGGCTGGGTTCGTACTCTCCGTCCAGGGACCAGGGCAGATCCTCGTCCGTTTCCACATGAAGGGCCGACACATGGCGGAAAATGAGACCGCCGCTGTTATACTGCTGATTCAGCAAGGCCCAGATCAGATTTTGCAGCTCCGCTGCATTTTGGGGGTGGGGCACCAGCAGCAGCTCAAAGAGGCCGTCATCCAGAATGACCTCCTCCCGCTCCAGCTTCATCATACCGGCGATGGAGGTGGAGTTGGCAACGGCGCCGAACAGGTATTCACCGTCCAGCGTCTCCCCATCAGCGGTGATGCGGACCTTATAGGGGCGCAGCGTATCCAGATCCCGGAGGCTTTCCAGCAGATAGCCGAAGTGGCCCAGAGCATTTTTCACATCCTGAGAGGCGGTGTAGGATGTCCGGGTGAAGGCACCGAAGGAGGCTACATATACGAAAATACGCTCACCGAAGCGGCCGATGTCAAGTTGACGGCGCTGACCACGGACGATGGCCTCCGCCGCCTGAACGGGATCTGAGGGGATCTCCAGGCTGGCGGCAAAATCATTGGTGCTCCCCTGAGGCAGATAACCCACCGTCGGGGGAGTTTTCAGCGTTTGGGTGCCGGAGATGACCTCGTTGAGGGTGCCGTCGCCGCCCACGGCCACCACAGTGTCATAATCTCCGCCCTCTTGGGCGGCAATGCGGGCTGCGTCCCCGGCGGCGGTGGTGCGGCGGATACGGAGCAGATATCCGGCATCGCACAGGGCGGCAGCCGCGTCATATAACGGCCCCCGGGGCTTGCTGCGTCCCGCCCGGGGATTGACGATCATCAGGAGCTTCTTTTGGGGTTCCATGTCCATGCCTCCGAAAATGATTATAAATGTTAACAGACGGTTAAAGTAGTATAGCATGGGGAATTGAGGATTGCAATTCCCCCGGGCAACGTGTAGAATAAAGTTTGTATAAAGGTTTCGGGAGAAGTCTGCCGCAGGTGGGCGGACCCTGTCGGCAGGAGGCGGTTGGATGAAGAAAAAAGACAGCGCGGTGCGGTGGGGACTTGCCCTCTTTTTGACCGTGGGCGCGATCCTGCTTTTTTACGATACCCTCTTTGGCCGCCGGGTACTGCCATCCTTCGGCGGTCAACTGCTGAAAGCACTGCAGCCGGTTCTGATCGGCGCGGTACTGGCGTACCTGCTGGCGCCGGTCATCGACTTTATTGAAAACCTGTTTTTTCCGGAACAGATGAAAAAGGCCCACGCAGAGGGGCGCATGACCTCCCGGAGCGCCCGGGCCGTCAGTCTGGTGGTGACCTGGGCCATCATCGGCCTGCTCTGCTATCTGCTGGGCCATGTGCTGATCCCGCAGCTGTATCGGAGCGTGGTGCAGTTGGTTTCCAGCGTGGAAGGCTACTATAATACCATCAGCGGCTGGGTAGAGCATCTGCTGGAGAGCAACCCCACCGTGGAGGTTTGGGTAGCCGACCAGATGGATAAGTTCTACGAGTCCGCAACGGAGTGGCTGAAAAATCAGGTCTTTACCCGGACGCAGATGCTGATGATCGCCGTCTCCGGCGGTGTGCTCAGTACGCTGGTGTTTTTGAAAAACCTGCTGGTGGGCATGATCGTCTCCGTTTACTTCATGGCTACCAAGGAGCGCTGCGCCGCCCATGCCCGGAAGCTGACTTACAGCCTGTTTTCCGAGGAGGCGGTCTATTGGGTCTTTCGGGGCAGCGCCAAGGTCGACCGCATCTTCTCCGGCTTTGTCCGGGGCAAGCTGCTGGATTCCCTCATCATTGGCGTGCTGTGCTTCATCGGCTGCTCACTGCTGGATATGCCGTATACGCCGCTGGTGTCCGTTTTTGTGGGCGTCACCAATGTCATTCCTTTCTTCGGCCCCTTCCTGGGGGCGATCCCCAGCTTTTTCCTGATTTTGTTGGTCGATCCCATTCAGTCTTTGTATTTCCTGCTGTTCGTGTTGGCCCTTCAGCAGCTGGACGGCAACGTGATCGGCCCCAAGATCCTGGGAGAGAGCACGGGCCTTTCCAGCCTGTGGGTCATCATTGCCATTCTGGTGGGCGGCAGCTTTTTCGGTGTGGCGGGTATGTTTTTCGGCGTGCCGGTATGCGCCTGCCTGTACAGTCTGGTGGCGTTTCTGGTGGACCGGCGTCTGGCGGAAAAGGATCTCCCCGTGGAAACGGAGCATTACACCGCTCCGCTGCCGGAGCAGGAAACCGAGCCTGAAAAACCGGAGAAAACGTCGGAAAACTTGTAAAAAAGGCTTGCAATCAGCCGCAGTATCCTGTACAATACAGCCTTGCGGACATATCGTTAGAAAAATAACAAACGATGTGTCCCAGGGCTGTTTTTGCGGATTGGCCACCGCATATTCCCTCATGGATTTTCAGTACCCGTAAGGGACTGGGAATTTGCGGAACGGAGAAAACCGCTCCGCGAATACACTGACTCCCCGGAGCAGTGATATAAAAAGGAGAATTGCATATGAAGAAGAGAATCCTGACGCTTTTGGCGGCGGTCTGCCTCCTGAGCGCCGTACTCAGCGGATGCGGAGGCGGCAGCCAGAACGGGATGACCGGAACTACGGACCAGAGCACCGCGAACACCCAGACGGAAGGCCCCGCGGCCCGCGCTGCGGCCGGCGAACTGAACGTGGGCATCGCCCAGGACCTGGACAGCAGTCTTGACCCTCACAAAACCGTGAAGGCAGGAACTCGTGAGGTCATGTTCAACGTATTTGAAGGACTTTTGAAGCCCGACGCCAGCGGCAACCTGAATCCCGCTGTGGCAGAGAGCTATACCGTTTCCGAGGACCATCTGCTGTATACCTTTAAGCTCCGCACCGGTGTGAAGTTCCACAACGGCCAGGAGGTGACGCCGGAGGACGTGATTTGGTCCTACCAGCGCTGCGGCGATGTCAATGCTCCGGCAGACATCATCCAGGTAGCGGCTTTTGCCAACGTGGAGATGTATCAGGAGGGGGATGACACCGTCTGCTTCCAGCTGCAGGAGCCCAATAATGAGTTTGCTTCTTACCTGACCACCGCTGTGCTGCCCAAGGACTACACGGAGCAGGATACCGCCCCCGTGGGCACCGGCCCCTTCAAGTTCGTTTCCCGGACGGCTCAGGAGTCCGTGGTGCTGGAGCGGTTTGATGATTACTGGGGCGAGAAGCCCGATCTGACCAAGGTCACCTATAAGATCATTGAGAATGCCGACAGCATCCTTCTCAGCCTCCAGAGCGGCGCTGTGGATGTATTTGCCCATCTGACCACCAACCAGATCCAGCAGCTTGGCGACGGCTTCCATGTGGAGGAAGGCACCATGAATCTGGTGCAGGCCCTGTACCTCAACAACGCCGAGAAGCCCTTTGACGATGTGCGGGTGCGGCAAGCTCTCTGCTACGCCATTGACCGTCAGCAGATCCTGGATCTGGCCTTCGACGGTTACGGCACCCTGCTGGGCTCCAGCATGTACCCCGCTTTCAGCAAGTATTTTGATGATGAGCTGACCAACTACTATACTTACAACACCGAAAAGGCCAAGGAACTGCTGACGGAGGCCGGTTATCCCAACGGCTTCGACATGACCATCACCGTACCCAGCAACTACCAGTCTCACATGGATACCGCACAGGTCATCGTGGAGCAGCTGAAGGCTGTGGGCATCAATGCCACCATTCAGCCCGTCACTTGGGAGAGCTGGGTGCAGGACACCTATTCCAACCGGCAGTTCCAGTCCACTGTGGTGGGCGTGGACGCTTCCAACATGACCGCACGGGCCATGCTGGAGCGGTTCGTCTCTACCGCCAGCCGCGACTTTATCAACTACAACAACGCGGACTATGACGCTCTGTTCGCCCAGGCTCAGGCCTGCTATGACGATGGGGAGCAGACCGCCCTTTACAGAGCAATGGAAAAGAACCTGGCGGAAAACGCTGCCAACGTCTATATTCAGGACATGGCAGACTTCGTGGCAGTGCGGGATGGTCTTGAGGGCCCCTCCTTCTACCCCATCTATGTTCTGGATCTTTCCACTATCCACTATACGAAATAAGTGATGAACAGCGGACGTTTTGACGCCGCTGACCCGGAAGGGAGATGACAGTCATGCGATACACGGCGCGGAAAATTCTGACGCTGCTTGTCACCATGCTCGTTGTCTCCCTTCTGACGTTCGCGGCTTTTGATATGATCTCCGGAGACCCAGCCGCCACCCTGCTGGGGACGCAGGCCACGCCGGAAAAGGTGGAGGCCCTCCGGACGGAAATGGGATTGAACCGCCCCATGCTGGTGCGATACGGGGAATGGCTGGCCGGTTTCTTCACCGGAAATCTGGGCGTTTCCTTCCAGTACCGCCAGCCGGTGCAGGCGCTGTTAGGCCCGAAAATGCTGGTGACGCTGTGCTTGAGCCTGGTGAGCTTTGTGCTGATCGTTGTGGTATCGCTACCCTTGGGATTGTTGTCTGCCAACGGAAAGCTGGACGGGCTCCACACGTTCCTGAATCAGTTCTGCATGGCGGTGCCGCCATTCTTTACCGGCATCCTCATTTCCTGGTGCTTCGGCATTTTCCTTCGGGTGTTTGTCCCCGGTGACTTTCCGGGACTGGACCGGAACCTTGGCAAGTCTCTGGCGTACTTATTCTTTGCCGCCGTGTCCATCGCCATCCCCCGGGTGGCTATGACGGTGCGGATGCTGCGCAGCACGGTCATCAGCGAGATGAACAAGCCCTATGTCCGTACGGCCATTGCCCGTGGCAATGACCGGCGGCAGGTATTGTGGGGCCATGTGCTGAAAAACTCTCTGGTGCCCACCGTCACATTCCTGGGGCAGACCATGGCGGAGATCGTGGCGGGCAGCATCGTGGTGGAGCAGGTGTTCTCTGTTCCTGGACTGGGGCGGATGCTGGTGGCCTCCATTTCCAGTCAGGACTACCCGGTGGTGGAGGCCATCGTGGTGATCCTGGCCTTCTGGGTGGTGCTTTCCGGCACTCTGGCGGATCTGGTCAATCGCTGCATCGACCCCCGGATGGGAGGGATCGGCAAATGAAAAAGAGAAATCCTTATCTGACCGTGGGACTGGTGATGACCGGCGTCCTGACGGCTCTGATCGTTCTCGGCTTTTTCTGGACGCCCTATGACCCCAACGCCATGGCAGCGGGGCCGAAGCTGACGGGGCCGTCTCTGGCTCACCTGATGGGAACGGACAGCTTTGGCCGGGATATTTTCAGTCGGGTGCTGAAGGGCGCCGGGACCACCTACGGCATCGCCCTGTGCACCGTGGCCATCGGCGCGGTGTGCGGCACGGTGCTGGGGGCCGTCACCGGCTACTTCGGCGGCATTGTGGACGATGTGCTCATGCGGCTGGGGGATGTGCTGACGGCTTTTCCCAGCATCCTGCTGGCTCTGGTGGTCATCAGCCTGCTGGGCCCCGGCAAGACCGGGAACGTCATCATCGCCCTGGGGCTGGTGTTCATTCCCAGCTTTGCCCGGATGGCCCGGGGCACCTACGCCTCCCTCCGGGAGGTCAACTATGTGAAAAGCGCCCGGCTCATGGGGGCGTCCAGCGGGCGCATCCTGTGGCGGCACATCCTGCCCAACACCTGGAGCGTGCTGCTGCCGGCCCTGACCATCGGCTTTAACAACGCCGTGCTGGCGGAGGCCTCCATGAGCTACCTCTGCATCGGCGTCACCCCGCCGGACGCGTCTTTGGGCTACATGCTCTCGGAAAGCCAAGGCATGTTTGTCAGCGCACCCTGGTACGCCTTGGGCACCGGACTGACCCTGGTGTGGATGATCTTCGGCGTGGGCCTTATCGGCGAGGGCTTGCAGCGCCGGAACGGAGGGGATGTCTGATGCTGGAAATTCAGGATCTGCACGTGAAGTTCCACAGCCGGGACCGGGAGGCGGTGGGCGGCGTGAGCCTTACTATTGAAAACGGCGAAATTCTGGGGCTGGTGGGAGAGTCCGGTTCCGGAAAATCCGTCACCGCCATGAGCGTGGCGGGGCTGCTGCCCCGGAAGCAGTGCGACTATTCCGGCAAAATTCTGCTGGACGGGCAGGAGCTGCTCCACGCGGACCGGACCGCCCTCCGGAAAATTCAGGGGGCGGATATCGGCGTGGTGTTCCAGGAGCCCCAGAGCTGCATGGACCCCTTAATGAAGATCGGCCCCCAGGTGGAGGAGACGCTGCGACTCCACACCCAATTATCGAAGGAAGAGCGGAGCCGGCGGGCCCTGGCGGCCATGAAAGAGGCGGAGCTGCCGGAGCCGGAGGCCATTTACGGCAAGTATCCCCATGAGCTTTCCGGCGGCATGCTCCAGCGGGCCATGATCGCCGCCGCTATCGTGAACCGGCCCAAGCTGCTGTTGCTGGACGAGCCCACCACGGCCCTGGACGTCACCATCCAGGCCCAGATCTTGGAAATGCTGAAAAAGCTGAACCGGGAGAGCGGCGTTTCCATGCTGTTCATCTCCCACAACCTGAACGTGGTGCGGAAGCTGTGCCGCCGGGTGGCGGTGATGCAGAAGGGCCTTCTGGTGGAGGAGGGGGACACCGACCAGGTGTTTTACCACCCCCGGCATCCCTATACCCAAAAGCTGATCGACGCCATCCCCACCCGGAAGCGAAAGGAGGAGCGCCATGACTGACGAACTGGTCCTTTCCCTCCATCATGTGTCCGCCGGATACCGGGAGGGGGGCATGCTGGGCCGCAAGCACTTCCGGGAAGTGCTTCACGATGTTTCCTTCGATGTGTACCGGGGGGAGATTCTGGGTCTGGTGGGGGAATCCGGCACCGGAAAGTCCACCCTGGCCAAGACGATCCTGGGCATGATAAAGCCCGCCACCGGCGAGGTGGTCCACTATACGAAGCGGCCACAGATGATCTTCCAGGACCCCTACAGCTCCCTGAACCCGGCCTATCCGGTGGAATGGCTGCTGGAGGAGCCCCTGCGGATCTACGGCAAGTATGACGCCCCGGAGCGGAAGCGCCGGGTGCGGGAGATGCTGGAACGGGTGGAGCTGCCGGAGGAAGTGCTGAAGGCGAAGCCTGCGGAGCTTTCCGGCGGGCAGCGGCAGCGGGTGTCCATTGCCGTGGCCTTGATCCAGCGGCCCCGGTTCCTCATTGCCGACGAGCCGGTCAGCGCCCTGGATGTGACCATCCAGGCCCAGATCCTGAAGCTCCTGCGAGAACTGCGGGATGAACTGGACCTTAGCTATCTGTTCATTTCCCACGACCTGAACGTGGTCTATCAGCTGTGCGATTCCGCCCTGGTGATGAAGCAGGGCCGCATCGTGGAGCAGGGGACGGTGGATGACCTGTTCGACCATCCCCAGGACCCTTATACCCGGCAGCTGCTGGCTGCCGCGGAGTAAGCGGAAGAAAACCAGCAGGCGGAAACCGCCTGCTGGTTCCTGATTTCCAGCGGGAGATATTTCAAATAGAGAAAGTGCCATGAAGTTTTGGAAGAACCATAAAAAACTGCATATCTGGCTGGGGGCGGACCTGGCGGTGCTGGGGCTGTACCTGGCCCTGCGGCATGACCGGGGACTGATGAACGGCTTCGCGGACCGCATCACCACGCCCCTGAAAGGGGCCCTGGGGCGGCTGTGCGCCCTCACCAGCCTGTCCGTCATGGAGCTGCTCTATGTGCTGGCAGGGGCGGCGGCTTTGGTTTACGTGGTTGGGAGCGTCATTGCCGTTGTGAAGGCCAGGGGCCGCCGGGGGCGGCGGGCCTATGGGGCCGTGCTGCTGGCGGCGGACATGTGCCTGACGGTGTACGCCCTGTTCTGCCTGATGTGGGGCGTGAACTACTGGACGGACAGCTTTCAGGACCGCTCCGGCATCACCGCCCAGCCGGTGGCGGCGGAGGACCTGGAAGCGGTGACGGCCTACTTCGCCCAACAGCTGGCCGCTGCGGCGGACAGCGTGCCCCGGGATGAAAACGGGGTATACGCCGTGCCGAAGGAGCAGATCCTGGCGGAGAGCAGGTTGGTCTACGGCGGCGTCACGGAACTGTTTCCCTTTCTGGACTTCCGGGATACGGGAGTCAAGGCGGTGGGGTGCTCCCGGTTTATGAGCATCATGGGCTTCACAGGGGTGTATTTTGCCTGCATCGGGGAGTCCAACGTGAATGTGGACAGCCCCGCCTGCCTGTTGCCCTCCACCGTGGCCCACGAGTTGGCCCACCAGCGGGGCATCGCCTGGGAGCAGGAGTGCAACTTCCTGGGAGTGCTGGCCTCCGTTACCAGCGGGATGCCGGACTACGTGTATTCCGGCTGGCTGCTGGGGTTCATCCACCTGGGCAACGCCCTGTATGAAACGGACCCGGAGGCCTACTGGGCCATCCGGAACGCCCTGCCGGAAACAGTCAGCGCGGACCTGCGGGACAACAACGCCTACTGGGACCAGTTCCGGGACAACGTGGTGGAAAAGGTGTCCGACACGGTGTATGACGCTGCCCTGAAATCCTACGGCGACGCCAACGGCATGAAGTCCTACAGCATGGTGGTGGAGCTGCTGGTGGCGTATTATAAGGATCTGATATAAAACTTCATGCATGAGCGGCGCACCACGAACATGCACAGATGCCAGTGCATGAAGTTTTCGCGCATCATTTCCGGTTGCCCCGCAGGGGCGAGGAAATGGCGCATTTCTTAATTTTGCTATGCTTTTGCATAGCAAAACTTCATGCATGAACAGCGTACCGCGAACATGCGCAAATGCCAGTGCATGAAGTTTTCGCGCATCATTTTCGGTTGCCCCGCAGGGGCGAGGAAATGGCATATTTCTTATGTTGCCATGCTTTTGTATAACAAAAAGGACTTCCGCAGCAATGCGGAAGTCCTTTTTTGAATCATTGGGGCAGTTCGTTTTCCTTGGGCCAGGGGTGCAGCGAATAAGACTGCTCCGGGGTCATGGCAAAATACTGCTTTGTGCCGGTGTTCCCCTGATCCCCCCAGGTGGCGTCGATGTGGACGGTCTCGCCGTCCAGTGTGGCCACGGTCCAGATGTGGGTGGCGTTGGGGAGAGCGTAGCAGTCGATGCCCTCCAGCTTCAAAAGCAGATTGTAAGCGCCGGTATACCCGTCGCAGACGGCCTTGCCGTTATGAAACAGGCTGTAGGGCAGGTGGCTGACGGAGGTGTTGTCCCCGGCGTCATCGTAGGTGCAGTTGGCGGCGATCCACTGGTAATAGGCCCAGGCGATCTCCCGCTGGGTGGAGGCGGGGGTAATGGTCCCCTGCTGCCACAGCGCGTCATGGACGGCGATGGCGGCAGACAGCGTTTCCGACCGGTATTCCTCGGTGCAGTCGCCGGCGATGGAGCTGAATTTCAGGATCATGGTCCCGGCGGCGTTATAGGAGCAGGAGGCGTTGTTGTAGCCTTGCTCACAGTACCGCTTGACCGCCAGCAGGGCATTGTTCAGAGCCTCCTGAGCACTGGAAACGGTAAAGCCCTGATCGTATTTCAGGGACAGGGTGTTTTCCCCCTGAGAGAGCATATAGCGGACGGCCTGGTCATAGTCCGCCGCAGTCTCTGGGGCGGCGATGTAGGTTCCCGCCGTGACCAAATCCTCGTAGGCGGCCCCCTCGGCGCTGTAAAGCTCCGGCAGGTGCCAGTCCGGCGTCAGCCGAAGGGAGGGATCCACCATCCGGGTCAGCATGGCTGCGGCGGCCCCTCTGGTGATGGGAGAATCCGGCAGAAAGGAGCCGGTCTCGTCGCTGCCCACGCTGATCCCGCAGCGGTAAAGCTTGAGGATATCATCATAATAAGGCGTGTATTCCGTCACGTCGGTGATCCGGCGGCGGCTGGCATAGGCCTGGGTGATGAGGGAATCGTTCATCAGGGGCAGGGCCTCCTCCGGCAGGAGGTTTGCCAGAACGTGAGCCATCTGGGCCCGGGTGGCGGTCTGGGAGAGCTGGCTGTCCAGCGCCTTGTCCAGCACCCCCTCGGACTGGAGGTACCAGAGATAGGGGGCATAGATCCGCTGGGCGTCCTTCAGCCCCACGGCTGCCGCCGTGAACCCGGCGGGGCCGGTTTCCGGATCGCCGGTGCGGTACAGGCTGCGGATGCGCCCGGCGAAGATCACAGCCTGTCCCACGGTCATAGGCACCGTCAGGCCGTAAGTGCCGTCGGCCTGACCGACAGACAGACCGTATTCGTACAGGGCGGCTACATTTTCATAGAAGGTATGGTCCTCCGGCAGATCGGAGAACTGGCTGGCATAGGTTTTGCTGCGGACAAAGTTGTCCGCGCTGTTCTCCTTGGCCAGAGCGGGAACGCTTATCAGAGACAGTGCCAGCAGCAGGGACAGCGCTTGCTTTTTCATGGAGTGTCACTCCTTTCCGGAAGTCAGGACGGAAGATGCAGGTCCTCCGCGGTCCGATCCTCCACATAGGGGTTGAGGTGTTCGTTAACTAGGGTCAATACGTCATCCTTATTCAGATAAATAAAATTGTCATGATCATTCCATACACTGGGCAGGGTGGAAAACTCAATGTTGTCCGCGCCGATGGAAATGGCTTCCTTGCCCAGCCAGGCCAGATTGCCTAAAGTCAGATCGGTTTTTACATATTTCTGAAATATTTTTACAAACTCATCGATCTTCCCCAGGTTGGAGACGGTCAGGGTCTGCTTGGCCACAGCCTTCAAAAATTTCTGCTGGGTCTCCATGCGGCCGATGTCCTGGGTGGCGTAGCCCTTCCGGAACCGGACGACTTTCAGGGCTTCGCTGCCGCTGAGATGGTGCATTCCTTTGGAAATGTGGATGTACAGATCCTGATAGGGGTCTTCGTAGTCCATGTTGACAGGAACGTCGAAGTCCACGCCGCCGATAGCGTCCACCAACGCCGCAAAGCCCTTTAGATCCACGGAGACGGTGTAGTCCACCGGAATGCCCAACTGCTCCGATATCGTGTCCGCCAGCAACTTTGTGCCGCCCTTATTATAGGCGTAGTTGATTTTGCGGGCCTTGCCGTCAATGATGGCCTTGGAGTCCCGGGGGATGCTGACGCCGTAAACGTAGCCGTTCACCGTGTCTACCGCCACAAGGATGTTGGTGTCGCTACCGCCGTTGTCATCGTCAAGGCCGGAAAGGAGGATTGTGTAGAACCCGCCCTTGCGCTCCAAGTGGGAACGAAGGGCCTCCTGGGCCGCCTGTTCCTCCCGGGACTGCTGGGAATCATCCGTATCCGATGCCGCGGGCTGGGCGGGCAGTTCCGCCGCCTTCTGCTCCGGGGCTTTCAGGAAAAAGGCCTTCACCAGCACGCAGATGGTGAGCAGAACCAGAACGACGGCCAAAAAGACCTGCAGGGTGCGGGGCTGTTGCCGCTGACGGCGGCGGGCTCCTCTGGACATATGAAATAACGCTCCTTTATACGCGGCGGGGGCCGCTTCTCTTTTTCGACAGATTTACATAATATTGTAATGGCCCCGGCAGGAAATTACAAGAGGTTCCGGGAAATTTCCAGTTTATTCACAAACAGCCTGTCCGGAAAATGCTGGTCTACGGAAATCGACGTTTCTTAAAGGCTGCGGAGGACCCTTCGAAGGTCCCCCGCAGCCTGCTATTCGCTTCCGGCGCTGTTCGCCAGCCTTTTCAGCAGGCACCGGATCTCGTCCAGCTGCCGGGTCTGCTGGGAAAGGGTGCAGCTGATATAATGAAGCTCTGCTGCCAGTCCCTCCGGCGCGGGATGGACCGCTACCGGGTGGGGCCATCGGCGCATGACGGGCTGAACTGCCGGAGCGGCGGGCAGTTCCGGGACAGCGTTTGACTTTTGGGGGCCGCTTTGGCGGCGGCAGCCGCCGGGATCACGTACAGCCATGGGACTTCCTCCTTCTATGTACCCTTGTATTTTTTTCGGGTGGCGATGCCGCCCCGGATGTGCCGCTGGGCCTTGTTCACGTCCAGCACCTCCTTGACCTGCAAGTACAGCGCCCGGTTAAAAAGGGGCAGCCGTTCTGAAATGTCCTTGTGGACCGTGGATTTGCTGATGCCGAATTTGGCAGCGGCGGCGCGGACCGTGGTCCGGTTCTCTATGATGTAAAGAGCAAGGCGCTCCGCCCGCTCCTCCATATTTCCCTTCAAAGCACAACACTCCCCGCCTTTTGTTGCTTTATCCTATGCGGTCCAAAACAGGCTTATGCAAGGGGAAATATGGCCGCTCCCTGTGAAAAAATATTGGAGAATCAAAAAAACCGTGATAGAATAGCCATAACGATCTTATTGCAAAAGGAGTGTTGACCATGAATGAGGTTTTAAAGGTTCTGAAAGAGCGCCGCAGCATCCGTGCTTTCCGCCCGGAGCCGCTGAAAAAGGAGGATCTGGACGCCATTGTGGAGGCCGGTCTTTACGCGCCCTCTGCTAAGAATCTCCAGAGCACTAAGCTGGTGGTGGTACGGGACGCCGCCGTGCTTGCCAGATTGGAACGGCTGAACAGCCAGATTTTAGGCACACCGGAGGGAACACCCTTCTACGGTGCGCCGGAGGCCATTGTGGTGCTGTCTGACAGCGAGTATCCCAACTGGCTCCAGGACGGCTCTCTGGTAATGGGTAACCTGATGAACGCTGCTGCCGCATTGGGCATCGGCTCCTGCTGGATCAACCGGGCCATGGAGACCTTTGAGCTGCCGGAGGGCAAGGCTTTGCTGGCGGAGTGGGGTCTGGGCGAAAACTGGAAGGGCGTCGGCAACTGCATTTTAGGCTATACGGATCAGGCTGTCCTGGGGGACAAGGCCCGGAAAGAGGACCGCGTTCTGTATGTGTGAGGGGGCGGACTATGAATGAAGCGATCCGGCAGGTGACCCACGTTCAGAACATCCGCTATGACAAGGCCACGGAGCGGCTGTACATCATCGACCAGACACTGCTGCCCAACGAGGAAAAAGAGATCGAGCTGCGCACCGTGGAGGAGATGATCGAGGCCATCAAAATGCTCCGCATCCGGGGCGCGCCGGCCATCGGCATCTGCGCGGGCTACTGCATGTACGCGCTGGCCAGGGACATTGACGCCAAGGACAACGAGACCTTTTACCGGAAATTGCAGATCGACGGCGAACTGCTGGGAGCGGCCCGGCCCACGGCTGTGAATCTCCGCTGGGCGGTGGGGGAGATGCTGGATACCGCCAAGACCCACTTGAAGGATGACCGGGCGGAATTGCTGGAGACTCTGTACCGCAAGGCGGTGGACATCCACGAGGATGACATCGCCAAATGCACCGCCATCTCCGAATACGGTCTGAGCCTGCTGAAGGACGGCGACGGCGTTCTGACCCACTGCAATGCCGGTCCGCTGGCCACCTCCCGGTACGGCACCGGACAGGGGCCCTTTCTGCTGGCGGCGGAGCGGGGTATCCACATCCGCGTGTTTGCCGACGAGACCCGCCCCCTTTTGCAAGGGGCGCGGCTCACCAGCTATGAGCTGCAGCGGGCGGGGGTGGACGTGACCCTCATCTGCGACAACATGGCGTCCATGGTGATGAAAAACGGCTGGGTGCAGGCCTGCTTCGTGGGCTGTGACCGCATCGCCGCCAACGGCGACTTCGCCAACAAGATCGGCACCAGCGGCGTGGCCATCCTGGCCAAGCACTACGGCATCCCGGTGTATACGCTGGGGCCCACCTCCACCATCGACATGAGCTGTCCCGACGGGGCGCACATCCCCATCGAACTGCGGGACGGCGACGAGATCAAGAATCTCTGGTACGAAAAGCCCATGGCCCTGCCGGAGGTGAAGTGCTTCAACCCGTCCTTCGATGTGACGGACCATGAGCTGCTCACCGGCATCGTGACGGAGAAGGGCATCTGCTACCCGCCCTTCAACGAGAGCCTTGCGGCGCTGTTCAAGGACAAAAAATAAGGAGGATCTGATATGGCTATTTTAGAATCTCCCTCTGCCTGCATCGCAGCGGAGGAGGGCGTCATCGCCAAGGCGGTACTGATGCCCGGCGACCCTCTGCGGGCGAAATTCGTAGCGGAGCACTATCTGGAAAACCCGGTGTGCTTCAATACCGTGCGGAATATGCTGGGCTATACCGGCACCTATAAGGGTCGGAAACTGTCCGTCATGGGTCACGGCATGGGCGTTCCCTCTGCGGGACTGTACGCCCACGAGCTGTATAACTTCTACGGTGTGGACACCATCATCCGCATCGGCTCCGCCGGAGGCATCGGAGAGGATGTGAAGGTGCGGGATGTGGTGCTGGCTATGGGCGCCTCCACCAATTCCCACTTTGCCGACCAGTACCGGTTCCCCGGCCAGCTTTGCGCCACGGCGGACTACGGCCTTTTGAAGGACGCTGCCGCAGCGGCGGAACGGCTGGGCGTCCGGGCGGACGTGGGACAGGTGTTCACCTCCGACCAGTTCTATAATGACAATCCGGAGGCCAACGCCACCTACCGGAAGTTCGGTATTCTGGCGGTGGAGATGGAGACCGCCGGTATTTACTGGACGGCTCAGCGCTTCGGCAAGCGGGCGCTGTCTATCCTTACCATTTCTGACCATATTTTTACCGGCGAAGCCCTGAGCGCTCAGGAGCGGCAGGACTCCTTCCATGAGATGATGGAGATCGCCCTGGAGACCGCGTGGAACGCGGCGGAATAAGAGAGAAAGGCATCATACATGTATCGCACAGTGATTTTTGATCTGGACGGCACGCTGCTGGATACCATCGGGGATCTGGCGGCCGCCGCCAACGCCGTCTGCCGGGAAAACGGCTGGCCGGAGTACACCGTACAGGCCGTCGAGGGCATGGTGGGTCACGGCATCCCCAATCTGGTGAGCCGGTTCTCCCCGGCGGAGGCGCAGGAGCCGCAGACGCTGGAACGGACCCTTGCGCAGTTCAACCGGTACTACGGCGCTCACAATATGGAACTGACCGCACCCTATGCCGGGATGCCGGAGCTGCTGAAAAAGCTGAAAGCCGCCGGAGTGCGGCTGGCGGTCTGCTCCAACAAGGCGGACGAATTCAGTCAGGTGATCGTAGCCCACTACTTTCCCGGTATTTTTGAGGTGATCCGGGGGAATCTTCCCGGCACACCGGTAAAGCCGGACCCCGGCGTGGCCCGCGGGATTCTGGAAAAGCTGAACGCCCGACCGGAGGAGACGCTGATGGTGGGAGACAGCGATGTGGACATCCGCACCGGACACAACGCGGGCTTGAAGGCCTGCGGCGTGACGTGGGGTTTCCGCAGCCGGGAAAATCTGGTAAACGCGGGAGCGGATTTTCTGGCAGATACCCCGGCGGAACTGGAAAAACTCCTGATGAACTGAAAATCGAGGCGATCCCGCAAGGGGCCGCCTCAATTTTTTTGCTGTCTGAAAAAGTTGTCAGGGGAGGGCTGAATGCACTCAAAAGTGCATAAAATGGAGCAGCGGAACGATGGGAAAACGGTTAACAAAAAAAGCTTCAATCGCTATCGATAGAGCGATAACCAATTATAGAAAAAAAGCATTAACAATCCGTTCACAATTATGGTATACTTGACGATAGAGGAGAGAGGCAACCCCACTTTAATTGTGTAAAAACACAATAAGCAGTCCCAAGAACCTATCAACAAGCTTTGGAAGAAAAAAGGAGGAACCCTATATGGGCAATACCCTGAACAACAAGAAAGCGAATGGTCTCGCACTGCTCCCGTTCCTGGTATTCATCGTTGTCTACATGGGCGCCGGTCTGGTTTACCAGTCCAAGGGCGTCGACATGGCATTCTATCAGTTCCCCTCTGTTACCGCGATGTTCCTGGCCGTTCTGGTGGCCTTCATTATGTTCAAGGGCAGCATCAACGAAAAGTTTGATACCTTCGCCAAGGGCGCTGCCAACGTGGACGTTCTGACCATGCTGATCATCTACATCCTGGCCGGCGCGTTCGCCACCGTGGCCGCTGAGATGGGCGGCCGCGACGCTACCGTCAACCTGGGCCTGAGCCTGGTTCCCGTCCAGTTCCTGGCCGCTGGCCTGTTCGTCATCGCTGCTTTCATGGGCACCGCTACCGGTACTTCCATGGGCACCATCTCCGCCATCACTCCCATCGCTGTCGGCGTTGCGGAAAAGGGTGGCCTGAACATGATGGTTGTTCTGGGCGCAGTTATCGGCGGCGCTATGTTCGGTGATAACCTGTCCATGATCTCCGATACCACCATCGCCGCTACCCGCAGCCAGCACTGCGAGATGCGTGATAAGTTCCGCGTGAACTTCCTCACCGCTCTGCCTGCCGCTCTGGTCACCATCGTGGTGCTGCTGATCGTGGGCCGTCCCGAGACCGTTACCGAGATCGGCGACCTGTCCTACAGCTTCATCAAGGTTATTCCCTATCTGCTGGTTCTGATCCTGGCTCTGGTCGGCATGAACGTGTTCCTGGTGCTGACCATCGGCATCTTCGCTGCCGGTATCGTGGGCATCGCCACTGGCGCTATCAATCTGGCCGGTTTCGCTCAGGCTGTTTACAACGGCTTCTGCGGCATGAACGAGGTCTTCTTCCTGACCCTGCTGTGCGGCGGTATGTCTGAGCTGATCGCCAAGAACGGCGGTATCGAGTGGATCATCCAGAAGCTGGGCAAGGTCATGAAGGGCAACAAGTCCGCTCAGGTGGGCATTGCCGCTATGGTCTCTCTCTGCGACTGCGCTACCGCTAACAACACCGTGGCTATCATCGTGGCTGGCGACATGGCCCGTGAGGTCTCTCACGAGTACAAGGTTGACCCCCGCCGCACCGCTTCTCTGTTGGATATGTTCTCCTGCGTGTTCCAGGGCATCATCCCCTACGGCGCGCAGCTCCTGGTAGCTTCCTCCCTGTGCAACGCTACCGTTACCAACGGCACCACCATCAGCGCCGCCAACATCCTTGGCTCTCTGTGGTATTGCTGGTTCCTGGCTGCTTTCGGCATCCTGTCCATCTTCATCCCCTTCGCCGATGGCATCTGCCGCAAGGATCCCTGGAACTGGGAGTATGACTGCGCTGAGTCCAACGTGGCCGCTAAGAAGGCCCTGCTGGAGAAGGAAGCCGCTGAGGCACAGCAGTAATCAAACATTGGATCTCTCCTATTCTCGCACTCTTACTCTCCTATCGGAAAACGCCGGCCATTGGCCGGCGTTTTCCTGTTGCCTGCAAGGTTCTGTGTTTCAGGTGAAAAGAACCTGCGCAAAAAATAAACCGGACGAAATCGTCCGGTTCATTTATTTATATGTGCCTATTTGCCGACGATCTGACGATGCAGGGAAGAGGTATATGCAATGGAACGCTGAATAGACTGTTCCAGAAGGCGGACAAATCCCTCGGCGTGAGAGGAGAGCTTGGCGTTCTGCGGATAGATCCAGCCCAGCCGCACCGGATCCTTGTCCGTCAGAGGGATGGTGACCACATTGGCGGGGGAGAGATGCTCTGCAAGGAGGCCGCTGCCGGTGCTGTAAGCGTCCGTATTGGCCAGAACGTTCATGGCGGTGGAGCGGTTGTTGACGATGATGGCCTTGGAGGGCTTGCGCATGGATACCATGGGAAGCTCTTCGGAAAAGTCCACGGCTACGCCCTGAGCCTGTTCAAAGGAGCTGTAAGGATAGCCCTCCAGATCCGCCTCCGACACGTGCTCCAGCTGGGTGAGGGGATGTCCTTTCCGGACGTATACACAGGGGGGCACCGCCGCCAGCTCGTAGAAGGTCAGCTCCCGGGCGTCCAGCAGACGGCAGACGATCTTTTCCGTCAATTTGGTCAGATAGATGACGCCGATGTCCGCCCGGTGGTCATACACATCGTCGATCACGCCGTCCATGCTGGTCTCTTTCAATGTATATTGATAGCGGTTTTCCTGGTTTTGCTGGAGCATTTCCAGGAAAGCGTCCTCTGTAAAGGGATACCGCTGGGTGGAAACGCTGAAATGCACCGGCGCGATGGTGCTGCGGGATTCGCCGTATAGGCTCTCGATCCGCTGCTTCTGTTCCAGCAGCGAGACTGCATAGCCCAGAAACTCCTTGCCCTCCGGCGTAAACTCCACGCCCCGGTTGCTGCGGACGAAGAATTTGATACCCAATTCCTCCTCCAGTTCCCGCACGGCGGTGGAAATGCCGGATTGGGACAAGAACAGCTTGTGGGCGGCCTTGTTGATGGAGCCGCATTTGGAGATCTCCACCACATATGTTAGCTGCTGAAAGGTCATTGGATCGTCTCCTTTTTATAAAATTCATAAAATTTTCCGCAGGGTGCCGCAGGGGAACACAAGTCCGTCCGCCGGGCTCCTATGGATATAGTTATACATCGTTTGTTGAACCACATTATACGGAGCCTATCACGAAAAGTCAATCCATTATTAAAATAACTGTGAATGAATTGCGAAAAAGAGATACTAACACCTTTTCGCGGAACGTGATAGTATAATAGGTGAAATCCAATAAAAGTATCCGATGAGACTTTCTGGTTTACGGCAAATGTTTACATAAATTTTGCGTGTAAACACCTCTCTGCTCGACTCGCTCTCTCCTTTTGCCAAAAACGTGGAAAGTTCTTACAGATAACTGAAAAACGATAACAACAAAATTTGCCGGTCTCACCGGCCCCGGAACAAGGAAAGGAAGGCATTTATTATGGATTGCAAGAACATGGGCTTCGCTACTCGTCAGATTCACGCTGGTAAGCATGACAACGGTGTCGGCGCACTGTGCACCCCGATTTATCAGACCTCTACCTTCGAGTTTGATACCGTGCAGCAGGGCGGCGCCCGCTTCGCTGGTCAGGAAGAGGGCTACATCTACTCCCGTCTGGGCAACCCCTCTCTGACTCAGGTCGAGGAGAAGCTGGCTGCTCTGGAAGGCGGCGAGGCTGCTCTGGCTACCGCTTCCGGCATGGGCGCTATCTCCTCCGCTCTGTGGAGCTCTGTTGAGGCCGGTGACGAGATCGTTGCCAGCGATACCCTGTACGGCTGCACCTTCGCTCTGCTGAACCACGGCATGAGCAAGTTCGGCGTCAGCGTGAAGTTCGTTGACTTCGCCGATCTCGCTGCCGTGAAAGCCGCTCTCACCGAGAAGACCAAGGTTGTCTATCTGGAGACTCCCTGCAACCCCACTCTGAAGGTGGTTGACATCGCTGAGGTCGCCAAAATCGCTCACGAGTACAACAAGAACATCCGCGTCATCGTGGATAACACCTTCTGCTCTCCTTACATCCAGCAGCCCCTGTCTCTGGGCGCCGATGTGGTTGTCCACAGCGCTACCAAGTACATCAACGGCCACGGCGACGTGATTGCGGGCTTCGTGATTTCTGACGCTGAGTTCATCGGCAAGTGCCGTATGTTCGGCCTGAAGGATATGACCGGCGCCGTTATGAGCCCGTTCAACGCCTTCCTGATCGCCCGCGGCCTCAAGACGCTGGACATCCGTATGGAGCGCCACAGCGCCAACGCCATGAAGGTTGCCGAGTTCCTGCACGATCATCCCGCCATCGACAAGGTCTATTATCCCGGTCTGGAGGACTTCGAGGGCCACGAGATCGCCAAGAAGCAGATGAAGCTGTACGGCGGCATGATGTCCATTGAGCTGAAGGCCGACCGCGACGCCGTTGCCAACGCTCTGAACAAGCTGCAGCTGTGCACCATCGCCGTGTCTCTGGGCGATGCCGAGACGCTGGTTGAGCACGCCGCTTCCATGACTCACTCCACTTACACTCCCGAGGAGCTGAAGGCTTCCGGCATTTCCGAGGGTCTGGTCCGTATCTCCGTCGGTCTGGAAGATCCCGATGACATCATCGCTGATCTGAAGGCTGTCCTGGACACCTTGGTGTAATTTACACAAAAAATTGACCCGCCGCTCCTCTTGAAGGAGGGGCGGCGGGTTTTTTGACCGGATCGGCAAGGGTTGACAGAAGCCGGATCCGTGTTTATACTTGAATCGTGGACGATTCAAGGAATTCTGTCTACGGCATGATTTGGAAAATCAGCACGAAACGATTTGGAAAGGAAGTACATCATTATGAATTACACCAACACTCCCGATGCCCCCGCCGCAATCGGCCCCTATTCTCAGGCTATCTCCGCCAACGGCTTCCTGTTTGCTTCCGGCCAGGTCCCCCTGATGCCCGGTACCGGTGAGATCGTCGGCACCACCATCGAGGAGCAGGCTGAGCGCGCCTGCCAGAGCATCAAGGCCATTCTGGCTGCTAACGGCCTGGGCTTTGAGGACGTCATCAAGACCACCTGCTTCCTGGCTAACATGGAAGACTTCGCTGCTTTCAACGGTGTGTACGGCAAGTATTTCACCGGCAAGCCCGCTCGTTCCTGCGTGGCCGTGAAGGAGCTGCCCAAGAAGCTGCTGTGCGAGATTGAGATCATTGCTGTCTGCAAGTAAGACATTTCTGACAACCAAAGAGCACCAAAAAGCAAAGCGTTTGTTTTGAAATGGACAGGCCGCTTTTCCGCTGAACGGCGGAAAAGCGGCCTGTAGTTTTTGAAAATAGTTTAATAGAGGAGAGAGTCCTGGCTGCCGGGAAGAAAAGGTATGTGTGCGGAAAACCCAGGGGACGCGCCATTGAAATCAGACATTTTCAGGACTTTTGTGAAGCTCTGAAAACAGAAGACAGAGTGTGTCGAAAAAAATCCAACACGAAAAAAGAGACGCCCGACCGGGCGTCTCTTTTTGTGCATATAGGGGGATTATGTGAAAAACGGGGATAGTCAAATGAAACCAGTCGCTATTTTCTGCGCAGTCACATCTGGAACAGGGTGATCATCAGCGGCATCGTGATGATGCAGAGCAGCATGGTCACCGTGTTGATCAGACTGGCATAGAGGGCATCCCGGCCGAACATCTGACTGAACTGGGGCACGATATTGGCGGAGGGCGCGATCACAGAGAGCAGACTGATGATGATCAGTGTTTCTCCGTGAGGAGCCAGCGCGGCCAGACCGCTGTATTTGGCAACGCAGACCAAAATAACCGGCAAAACGATCAGCCGCAGCAGCACAGGCTTCCAGAGCTGGCGATAGGAGCGCAGATGCTGCATATCCATATCCGCCATCAGCATACCGATGATCAGCATGGCAACCGGGCCCATGGTATTTCCGGCCATGGCGAATGCCGACCGAATGACTGCGGGCAGCCGGATCTGAAATGCAAACAGAAACAGACCTATGGCAATCGCCAGAATGTTCACATTGCATACCAGATCCCGCAGGGAGATCTCTTTTTTGCCGCTGATGAGGATCCGGGCATGGGTCCATACCAGAATGGTCTGCACGATAGAGTAGCAGGTCACATACATGACCCAATCTTCACCAAAAATTCCGATGACAAGCGGAACTACCATATTGGTGCAGTTCGAGTACATGACAGAGGCTGTTTCCACTGTATTTAGGCAAAACAGCTTTGCCGACAGTCTTCCCAGCACGAGACTCAGCACGTTCATCATCAGTGCAGATAGAAGCGAAAGCTCCATCATGCGTACGGTATCCGTTGTGCGCTCGATCTGAAAAGCGTTCAGGATCACGCAGGGGATGATGACATACAGCAACAGCATGGACAGTACATGACTGTCCTCTGATTTCAAGATACCGGCCTTTACAATGGCCCAACCCAGAAAGATGATGATAAATAACTGGGCGATCTGCTGCAGCAGGATTAGACTCAGCATTTCTCCTCTACGTCCTTCAGACGGCCCAGATAGGGACTTTCCGTAGTGCTCATGCTGGAAGCGGCATTTTTAAAGCGCTCCACACTGGCGGTGGATTCCTTGACAGGACGGAGGGTGCCGGCACCGGCCACGCAGCCGCCGGGGCAGCCCATGCCCTCCAGCAGATAGCCGTTGCGCTTGCCAGCCTTAGCCATGGCCAGCATCTTGCGGCATTCCTTCAGACCGTCGCCGTACTCAATGAGGATCTCACGATCCGGGTCAATGTGCTTGATGGCTTCCACCACAGCGGCAGCCACGCCACCGCCCACGGCGAAGCCGCGGCCAAAGCCGCTGCCCTCGTCCATGCCGTCGGCAGGATCTGCCTCAAGGGTCTTGAAGTCGATCTCCTTGGCGTCAAACATACCTAGAAGCTCCTCGAAGGTCAGCACAAAATCCACGTCGGAACGGACGGACTTCCGGTTGGCCTCCAGCTTCTTGGCGGCGCAGGGCCCGATAAAGACGATACGGGCGTTGGGATGGTCCTTCTTGACCATCCGGGCGGTGATGACCATGGGGGTCAGGGCCATGGAGATGTTGTCCTTGAACTGGGGGAAGAGCGTCTTGGCCATCATGGACCAGGCGGGGCAGCAGCTGGTGCCCATCCAGTCCAGCTTTTCGGGGACTTCCTCCAGGAAGTCATGGGCTTCCTCCACGGTGCACAGGTCAGCGCCGATGGCAACCTCTACCACGTCGGCAAAGCCAAGGATCCGCATGGCGGCCTTCAGCTTGGCGGGAGTAGCGTCGGGGCCGTACTGTCCCACAAATGCGGGAGCCACGCAGGCGATGACCTCTTCACCACGCTTGATGGCCTGGATCAGCTGGAAGATCTGGCTCTTGTCGGCGATGGCGGCGAAGGGGCAGTTCACCAGGCACATACCGCAGGAGACGCACTTATCATAATTGATCTTGGCACGGCCCAGCTCATCGGACTCGATGGCGTCCATGCCGCAGGCGGCAGCACAGGGGCGCTCCACCTTGGAGATCGCCCGGTAGGGGCACTGGTTAAAGCACTTGCCGCACTTGATGCACTTGCTCTGATCAATGTGGCAGCGCTTGTTTTCGTCCAGATAGATGGCATCCTTGGGGCAGACGTTCATGCAGGGGTGGGAAATGCAGCCCTGGCAGCTGTCGGTGATGCGGACCTGCTTGGGAGGGCAGGCGTTGCAGGCATAGGGGATGATATTGACCAGGGGCTCGTTGAAATATTTCTGATCCGTGGCGGCATCCTGGATATTGGCGCTGATGGGGGCAGAGGGGCCGTTGGGGTCCAGATCCATGCCCAGAGCCAGCTTGAGCCGGGCGGAAACAATGGCCCGCTCCAGGAACACGTCATGGCGATGATGGGCAACCTCTCCGGGAACGATCTTGTAGGGGATCATATCCACCTGCTTGTAATCGTCGCTCTCATAGGCCAGTCGGGCCACTTCTGTGAATACGTTGCGGCGGATATCGTCTACCGCGCTGTGTACACCTCTCATATCTTTCCTCCTGTGTCCGGCAGCAGTCGCATTCTACTCCGGCATCGTTAGTGTCATCTGTTTATGGGCAGATGCAGTCAAGTATATTATAAGCAAACGTTTTTTTCTTTTCAACTGCCCTTTTTCACAGCTTTTTTGTGATTTTTTTCCGATTTTGCACACACTTCTCAATTTCTGCCACAGGACTTCTTGAAAAATCCTGAAAATCCGGCAGCTTTTTAAAGTTTTCCTCGCTTATTGTGTCCGGCTGTGCTATAATATATGGCCGTAATTCCGATGCTTTACATTTTTGAGGAGGTCCGTCCATGGCAAATCGCCGCCGTCCCCGTTCCCGGCTCCACGCAGTCATGCGGTGGGGGCTGCTGGCCCTGTTGGTCCTGTTTGTATATTGGGACAATACGGCGCTGCGGACCGATTCCCTGACCTATACCTCCACTGCGCTGCCGACGAAATTCGACGGGCTACGGATCGTGCAGCTCAGCGACTTGCACAACCGGGAATTCGGAAAGAACAATCAGCGGCTGTATGCGGCCGTGAAACAGGCAGCACCGGACCTGATCTTCCTTACCGGCGATCTGGTGGACGAGTACGCCGAGGCCCCGATACCGTATGCAAAGGCGGTAGGGAAGGCCCTCAGCGCCATTGCCCCCACCTACTATGTGACCGGCAACCACGAATGGGCGCACGGCAACGCCGCCGTGGAGGAACTGAAAACAGCCTTGCGGGAGTCCGGCGTTACGGTGCTCTCCAACCAGTTCGTTCCTCTGGAGCGAAACGGTCAGACGATCTTCATCGCCGGGATCGACGATCCCAACGGCTACGCAGACCAGACTACTCCGGAGGAGCTGGCGGCGAAGCTGTATGCCCAGCAGGAGGCCCCCTTCTGGCTGCTGCTGGCCCACCGCAACACGTTTTTCAACGGCCGGTACTGCCGTCTGGGAGCGGACCTGACCTTCTGCGGCCATGCCCACGGCGGCATCTGGCGTCTGCCTTTTACCGACGGGCTGGTAGATACCAACCTGAACCTGCTGCCCTCCTTCACCAGCGGTTTTTATCACTGCAACGATGTGGACTGCGAGGGGGCGGAGGTGTTTGTGTCCCGAGGGCTGGGCAACTCCCCCAAATGGGCCGTCCGATTGTTCAATCGACCGCAGATCGCGGTCATTACCCTGAAAAAAGGATAGAATACAACTATGATGGAAACTTTTTCTGCGGGACAATTTGATATTGCCGTCATCGGTGCCGGACACGCCGGCATTGAGGCGGCTCTGGCCGCCGCCCGCCTGGGGCTGGAGACCATCGTCTTTACCATCAATCTGGACGCTGTGGGCAACATGCCCTGCAACCCCGCCATCGGCGGCACCGGCAAGGGCCATCTGGTCCGGGAGCTGGACGCTCTGGGCGGCGAGATGGCGAAGGCCGCTGACGAATGCTGCATCCAGTACCGTCTGCTGAACCTCCGAAAAGGCCCCGCCGTCTGGTCCCTTCGAGCCCAGGCGGACCGCAGGAAATACCAGGAGCGGATGAAGCGCACCCTGGAGCGCCAGGCGCACCTGACGGTGCGGCAGGGCCAGGTGGTGGAGGTTCGGGCGGAGGGCGGCGCGGTCCGGCAGGTGGTGCTGTCCACCGGCGCGGTGTACGATGTGAAAGCCGCCATTCTGGCCACCGGCACCTATCTCAAGGGCCGCACCATCATCGGCACCTGTGTGGAGGATTCCGGCCCTGACGGGATGCACGCCGCCGGGCCCCTCACCGACTCTTTATTGAAGCTGGGCCTGCCCCTGCGGCGGTTCAAGACCGGCACGCCCCCCCGGGTCAACGCCCGGACCGTGGATTTTGACGAGATGGAGGTCCAGCCGGGGGACGAGATTCCGGTGCCCTTCTCCTATTCCACGGAGAACCCGCCCTATAACCAGGCGGTGTGCTGGCTCACTTGGACCACCGAGGAGACGAAGCGCATCGTCCAGGAAAACCTGGATCGGGCCCCCATGTACTCCGGGTTGATCGAGGGCATCGGCCCCCGGTACTGCCCCAGCTTTGAAACGAAGATCGTCCGGTTCCCGGACAAGCTCCGCCACCAGCTGTTCGTGGAGCCCATGGGTCTGAACACCGAGGAACTGTACATCCAGGGCTTTTCCTCCTCCATGCCGGAGGAGGTGCAGGTCCAGATGCTCCACAGCGTCCCCGGCCTGCGGCACGCCGTGATGACCCGGCCTGCCTACGCCATCGAGTACGACTGCATCGACCCCCTGGCCCTGCTGCCCACCCTGGAGACCAAGCAGGTGGCCGGACTGTACGGCGCGGGGCAGTTCAACGGCTCCTCCGGATACGAGGAGGCCGCCGTCCAGGGCTTTGTGGCGGGTGTCAACGCTGCCCGGAAGCTGAAAGGGGAAAGCCCCTTTATCCTTTCCAGGGCGGAGAGCTACATCGGTACCCTGATCGACGATCTGGTGACGAAGGGCACCAACGAGCCTTACCGCATCATGACCTCCCGCAGCGAGTACCGGCTGGTGCTGCGGCAGGACAACGCCGACCAGCGGCTGACGAAGCGGGGCTATGAAATCGGCCTCGTGCCGGAGGAACGGCTCCGGGCGGTGGAGGAAAAGTACGATGCCATCCAGCGGGAGATCAACCGGCTGGAGCACACCGGCGTGGCTCCCTCCCCGGCACTGACGGCATTTCTGACGGAGCACGGCACTGCCGACGCCCCGGACGGCTGCTCCCTGCTGTCCCTGTTGAAGCGGCCCCAGCTTCACTACGCCGAGCTGGCGCCCTTTGACCCCAGCCGTCCGGCGCTGACGGCGGATATTGCCGAGGAGATCGAGATCTCCGTGAAATATGAGGGCTACATCAAGCGCCAGCTGCAGCAGGTAGCGGAGTTCAAGCGTGTGGAGGGTCACAAGCTGCCCCCGGACCTGGATTACAACGCCATTCAGGGTCTGCGGCTGGAGGCAAGAGAGAAGCTCTCCGCCGTGCGGCCCATGGATCTGGGACAGGCGTCCCGAATCTCCGGCGTCAGCCCCGCCGATTTGACGGCGCTGATGATCTGGCTGGAAAATAAACGCTGAAAGAAGGATATTCATGCGAAAGTTTTTAGCAATCGTGGTCTGCAAGCTGGGCCGGTTTGTAGGCAAGCTGGTGGGCAAGGGCAGCTCTATGCCCGGCAAGTTCGCCCTGAAGATCTGCCCCGACATTTTGAGACGGGTACAGCTGCCGCCCCACATCATCGCCGTCACCGGCTCCAACGGCAAGACCTCTACCGTGGAGATGATCGCTACGGTGCTGCGGGGGCAGGGGAAGAACGTCATTTACAACGCCGAAGGCTCCAATCAGGTAGAGGGCGTCACCACATTGATCCTGACCCACGCCACCCTGGGGGGGAAGGTCAACGCAGATGTGCTGCTGCTGGAAAGCGACGAGCGGTACGCTGCCCACAGCTTCAAGTATTTCCACCCCACGGAATTTGTCATCACCAACCTGTACCGGGACCAGCTCACCCGGAACGGTCACCCCGAAAGCGTGTTTGACGCGATCCTCCCCGCCATCCACCCCGATACGGAGCTGATCCTGAACGGCGACGATCCCCTGTCCAGCTGCTTTGTCATCGGCCATGAAAAAGTGAAGTGGTTCGGGCTGAACCGCTGTGCCACGGATACGGAGACCCCCACCGGGGTCTATCATGACGGGGCCTACTGCCCGGTGTGCCACGCCCCCATGGAATACGACTACGTCCACTATAACCACATTGGCGCTTACCGCTGCACCAAGTGCGGCCACGCCCGGCCCGACCCGGACTACGCCGCCACGGATCTGGACCTGCATAACGGCAGATTGACCCTGGACGGGCAGTTCACCGTGGCATTGGCCTTCCGCAGCATTTACAATGTGTATAACATTCTGGCGGCCTATGCCGCCTGCCGGGAATGCGGCGTGGAGGGAGCCGCCATTGCGGACACCCTCAGCAGCTACATTCTGAAAAACGGACGGATGCAGACCTTCACCCTTGGTCAGCACCACGGCATCCTGCTGACCAGCAAGCACGAGAATTCCATCGCCTATGACACGAACCTCCGCTATATCGCTTCCACCAACGAGGATTGCACGGTGCTCATCATCGTGGACGCTGTGTCCCGGAAGTATTTCACCAGCGAGACAAGCTGGCTGTGGGACATCGACTTTGACCAGCTGAATGTCCCCCATGTGAAGCGGGTCATTCTCTCCGGTATGTACCGGAATGATCTGGCGGAACGGTTCCGGTTCACCGGCGTTCAGAACTGGGAAGTCATTCCCGGCATTCCGGATGCGGCAGCAGCGATCCGGGACAGCGGCAGCGAGGCGTTGTATGTAGTCACCTGCTTCTCTGACCGGGACAAGCTGCTGAATCTGCCGGATGTGAAAAAGGAGGGCTGAGCCATGGAATTGAAGATTCTGCATTTCTATCCGGATCTCATGAGCTTGTATGGCAGCTATGCCAACGTGTCCATTCTGAAGCGGACGTTGGAGGAAATGGGCAATACCGTCACTGTGGAGCGGGTGGAGCTTGGCGGAGACGCCGATCTGACCCATGCGGACTTTGTCTACATGGGCGCCGGTACCGAGCACGCCCAGAAGGCGGCTCTCCTGTATTTTTCCAAGCTGGGAGATGCTGTAAAAGCGGCGGCGGACGCAGGCGTGACCATGCTGTTCGCCGGGAACTCCATGGAGCTGCTGGGCAAGACCATCACCGACGATGCCGGAAAGGTGTACGAAGGACTGGGACTGGCGGACTTCACCGCCGCCCAGAACAAAAAGCGGTTCGTGGAGGACGTTTACGGCCACACGGACCTCTATGAGGACGCAGTGGTGGGCTTCGTCAACCGCTGTTCGGTCATTACCGGCGTGGAGACGCCGCTGCTGACTTCCATGGACATGGGCCACGGCAACGAGGGACCCTGCGGCCCGGAGGGATATCACAAGGGCAGCGTCTTTGCCAGCCAGCTCACCGGGCCGATTCTGGTGAAGAACCCGGCGCTGCTGAAGATCATGGTACAGGCCATCTATCGCCATCGGGGAGAGACCTGCCCGGAGATCCCGGTAGATCAATACATGGCCGAGGGCTGGGCCATCACAGCGGAGCAGTTGAAGGCCCGCTGCACGAAATAAAAGAAAAAAGCACGGCGGAAGCCGTGCTTTTTTGTATCTTAACAGATCAATTTACCATTCCAAGGACCGGACCCGGATTACGTTGGCTGTGCGGCGCACATCCTCGATCACGTTGTCACCCACCTTGCTGCCAAGGTCCACCATGGTATAGGCGTAATCCCCACGGGACTTGTTGCTCAGATTTTCCACGTTGACGCCGTCCCGGCCAAACAGACTGGTGATGTTTGCCAGCATGCCGGGGACGTTCTTGTGCAGGACGCACAGCCGCTGGACACCGCTGCGGTCCATGGTCATCTCCGGCAGATTCACGCTGGAGCGGATGTTGCCGCTTTCCAGATAGTCCCGCAGTGTATCTACTGCCATGGCGGCGCAATTCTGCTCGCTTTCCGGGGTGGAGGCTCCCAGATGGGGCATGGCGATGACGTGGGGAGCCGTCAGGAGACGGTTGTTGGGGAAGTCGGTGATGTAGGCGGCCACCATACCGGTGTCCAGCGCCGTCAGCATGGCTTCATCGTCTACGATCTCGCCCCGGGCCAGATTGATGACCCGCACGCCCCGCTTCATGGCGGCGATGGCGTCAGCGTCGATCATGTGGGCGGTCTTTTCCGTATAGTGGATGTGCATGGTGATGTAATCCGACCGCTTATAAAGATCGTTGATATCCTTTACCACATGAACGTGGCGGTCCAACCGCAAAGCGGTATCCACGGACAAAAACGGATCGTAGCCGTACACATCCATGCCCAGAGAGATGGCGGTGTTGGCCACGATGGAGCCGATGGCTCCCAGACCGATAATGCCCAAAGTCTTTTTATAAAGCTCCGGGCCGATGAAGGCAGACTTGCCCTTTTCCACCACGGTGGAGACATCCACCCCGGAGGCTGCCTGTTCCCGGACCCAGCGGATGGCACCGGGAATGTCCCGGGAGCCCATCAGCATGGCGCAGATCACCAGTTCCTTCACGGCGTTGGCGTTGGCGCCGGGGGTGGAAAACACCGGGATACCCGCCGCTGCGCAGCGGTCCAGAGGAATGTTGTTGACCCCTACGCCCGCACGGGCAATGGCCAGCAGACTGGGGTTGAATTCCAAGTCCAGCAGCTTGGCGGAGCGGACTAAAATTCCCTGGGGGTCCTGTACCGCATCCCCGACTTCATACAGCTCAGAGGGGAATCGGTTCAGACCTACGGGGGAAATTTTGTTCATGGTTTGAATACGATACATGGGGATATCCTCCTTGGCGGCTCCGGTGAGCCGCAATACTCCCGGCGGAACGTGCGGCGCTGGCGTCGCTTCCGTCGAGGTAAATTTCATTATACGGTCCTTTCTTGCGGAATCAATGTCCGAAAACGAAAAAAAGTTTTGCTTTTTCTGGAATTCTTTGTTCAAAAAAGCGTCAGTCCTTCTATGACGCACAGATACAAGAAAAACCTCACGTTTTTGGCGGAAAATGTGAAATTTCCCATTGAAATTAGGGAAACTGTGCATTATAATATGTGACTGTATGTAAAATCTGTAAGGCCATCAGTTGACAAGAATCGACAGACGTTCTTCTCTGATTCGGAGGGCTGTCTGCCGACTGTTGTCAATTGATGGTAAAAAACAAGAAGGGATGTTCCAGATATGCAGAACGAACATTTGAGAAACGTAGCCATCATCGCCCACGTTGACCACGGCAAGACCACCCTGGTGGACGAGATGCTGAAGCAGGGCGGCGCTTACCGGGAAAATCAGGAGGTCGTGGACCGTGTCATGGACTCCGGCGACTTGGAGCGTGAGCGCGGCATTACGATTCTGGCCAAGAACACCGCCGTCCGCTATAAGGACGTGAAGATCAACGTGGTGGACACCCCGGGCCACGCCGACTTCGGCGGCGAGGTGGAGCGTATTTTGAAGATGGTCAACGGCGTTATCCTGCTGGTGGACGCCGCTGAGGGGCCCATGCCCCAGACCCGCTTTGTGCTGAGCCGTGCGCTGGAGCTGGGCCACCGGGTCATCGTGGTGGTCAACAAGATCGACCGCCCCGACCAGCGCATCCACGAGGTCATCGACGAGGTGCTGGAGCTGCTGATGGACCTGAACGCCACCCCCGAGCAGCTGGACTCCCCCATGCTGTTCTGCTCCGGCCGTCAGGGTACCGCTTCCTACTCTCCCGATGTGGTGGGCACCGACCTCAAGCCCCTGTTTGAGACCATTCTGGAGTATATCCCCGCTCCCGAGGCGGATGTGGACCAGCCCTTCCAGATGCTGGTCAGCTCCATCGACTATAACGAATTCGTGGGCCGGATCGCCATCGGCCGCATTGAGCGGGGCACCCTGAAGCAGAATCAGGAGATCATGGTGTGCAACTACCACGATCCCGATGCTACCCCCAAGAAGGCCAAGGCCGTTTCCATCTATGAGTTTGAGGGTCTGGCCCGGAAGCAGGTGACGGAGTCCACCGCCGGCAACATCATTGCCATGAGCGGTATTCCCGACATCACCATCGGCGATACCGTCTGCGCCCCCGGCGCCGTGGAGCCGCTGCCCTTCGTGAAGATCAGCGCTCCCACGCTGGAGATGACTTTCTCCGTCAACGATTCCCCCTATGCCGGCCGTGAGGGTAAGTTCGTCACCTCCCGCCAGCTCCGGGACCGGTTGTACCGCGAGACCCTGAAGGACGTTTCCCTGAAGGTCTCCGATACCGACCGTGACAGCGCCTTCAACGTGGCGGGCCGCGGCGAAATGTCCCTGTCTATCCTCATTGAGACCATGCGCCGGGAAGGCTATGAGTTCCAGGTCTCTCCCCCCCGTGTGCTGTACAAGGAGATCGATGGCAAGAAGTGCGAGCCCATTGAGCGTCTGGTGGTGGACGTACCCGGCGACTGCGTGGGCAGCGTCATCGAGAAGCTGGGCCAGCGCAAGGGCGACCTGGTGGAGATGACTCCCGTGGGCGACCGCATGAAGGTGGAGTTCCTGATCCCCGCCCGCGGTCTCTTCGGCTACCGGAATGACTTCCTCACCGACACCAAGGGCGAGGGCATCATGGCTTCTGTATTTGATTCCTATGCGCCTTACAAGGGCGATATTTCCCGCCGCGGCATGGGCAGCCTGATCTCCACCGAGACCGGCGACTCCATCACCTACGGTCTGTTCAACGCGCAGGAGCGCGGCACCCTGTTTATCGGTGCCGGTGTGCCTGTGTACGAGGGCATGATCATCGGCGTGGCCAACCGGGGCGAGGACATCGTGGTGAACGCTTGCCGGAAAAAGCAGCTGACCAACACCCGTGCTTCCGGCTCTGATGACGCCCTGCGTCTGGTGCCTCCCCGCCAGATGAGCCTGGAGCAGTGCCTGGAGTTTTTGGCGGACGACGAGCTGTTGGAGGTCACGCCCAAGAGCCTGCGGATGCGCAAGGCTATTTTGAACCACGAGCAGCGCATGAAGTCCCTGAAGGGCAAGAAGTAAACACACCTTACAGCCCGCCGGATGACCTTCGGCGGGCTGCGTTTTGAAAAGGAGGACCTTATGAAAAAATTACTGACTGCTTGCGTGGCCGCCGTGCTGCTGTTGAGCCTGGCCGCCTGCGGCAAGACCGATACGGACACCATCACCGACAGCAAGGCCGACAAGCCTGCGGCTGAGACGGCGGGCGTGGGTACCCACCACGCGGAGATCGACATTCAGGACTACGGCACTATCACCGTGGAGCTGGACGGCGCCGCCGCCCCCATGACCGTGCAGAACTTTATGGATCTGGCCAATGATGGGTTTTACGATGGCCTGACCTTCCACCGCATCATCGCCGGCTTCATGATGCAGGGCGGTGACCCCAACGGCAACGGCACCGGCGGATCTGAGAACACCATCAAGGGCGAGTTTTCTTCCAACGGCGTGGAAAATACGCTGTCCCATACCCGAGGGGCCATTTCCATGGCCCGGAGCCAGAACCCCGACAGCGCCAGCTCTCAGTTTTTTATCTGCCACGCAGACAGCACTTTCCTTGACGGCCAGTACGCCTGCTTCGGCTATGTGACCGACGGCATGGACATTGTGGACGCTGTGTGCGAGGCCGCCCAGCCTACGGACGGCAACGGCACCATCCCCGCCGACCAGCAGCCGGTCATCACCGCTATCCGGGTCATAGACTGAGTTGATCGATAAAGGTCCCGCTGAAATTTTCAGCGAGATTTTTGCGGAAGGTGGGAACTTTTTCCGGCTGCCCTCCGTCTATTCAGGCAAACGGAGCATTCTTCCGGAGGCTCCGACCCTGACGAAAGAAAGGAAGATCATCTATGAAATTTTCTGTGAAGCTGATCGCAGCGGCCCTGTGCGCCGCTATGCTGTGCGTCCCCGCTCTGGCAGCCGGGACCCAGCGGAAGCTCCCGCTGCTGGCTCAGGCGGCTGGTAACGCCACCGGCGCGGGGGCCTACGTCCCGAACCCTCAATATACCGTGATCTCGGGAACCGTTGCCCATCAGAAGGACGGCGGCTTGCTGATGAGCACGTCCACCGGAGAACCAACGGAGGACTATATCCTGTGGACGGAGGGCGTTATGATCCTGGACGCCGTCAGCGGCGAGCCGGTAGATGCAAAGTCCATCAAGGACGGCAGCACCGTCTATGCGTGGCTGGGGGCGCAGACTGCCGTGGCCATGAGCCTGCCCCCGCAGGTCACACCGGAGCTTCTTCTGGTGAATGTCCCGGCGGACTACAAGGTTCCTCAGTACGATGTGATCGTCCGGTCTGACGGCCTTACGGGTTTGGGAATTCCCAACCGGAGCGGTATGTCCGTTACCCTGTCCGACGGGACGGTGTATCAGGTGTGGGAGGATGCGCAGATCACGCCCTATCTCACCCGCAACCGCGTCACCTATCAGGATCTGCTGCCCGGCACCCGAGTGCTGATGTGGGCCGATGACAGCGGGAAGGGCAGCCGTGTGCTGGTGTTTCCCTATGCATATAAAGGCGGCATATCCCTTTATAATGACGGTTATCTATGCGTCAACGGAAGGCCAACCGTTCTCCCCTCCGCTCTGCGGCGGCCCTACAAGGACGAGCGGCTGTATGTGCCCATCCGGGCGGTGGCGGAAGCCGCCGGGTATGACGTTTCCTGGGATAAGGAGTTTGGCGTGACAGTGAAGGACGGCGGCGAGATCGTTTTCCAGATCTGCCCGGATACAGATCTGGCCCACGGTCCCGCCACGGCTGACCGGCAGAGTCTTTCCGGCCCCTGCCTCATCGCCAACGGCGTTACCTATCTGGAGGCCGGGGATCTGGCCCACCTGTTAGGAATGTTCTACGGCGGCTGACGGCAATTATTACAAACATGATATGAAAAAGCCCCCTGCTGAGATTTTCTCAGCAGGGGGCTTTTACTGTCTGGACGGGCTGAATATGGGAAAAATCCGCTTCGGCGGGATCACACATAGTCATACAGTCCCCGGACGGAGACCTCCCCAGAGGTCAGAGTCTCCGTGGAGCCGTCCTCCCAGCGGACGGTCAGACCAAAGTCATCGGAAATACCTGTGGCGGTGCCGATGCGCTCTCCTGCACCGAAGATGACCTTTATCGGATTGCCCACCGTCAGGCAGTCCCGGCGAAAGCGGCCCAGATAGGCGGCGTTTTGGGCAGGGAAGTCGTCATATAACGCATTCAGCGACCGGATCACCCGGGCGGCCAGTTCCGTCCGGTCTGGGGCCGTTCCGAGGGCCTGCGCCAGAGAAATGGCGATGGGGGCTACCTCCGGGCCGAAATCGGCTTCATCCTGACTGACGTTGATCCCTGCGCCGATGATGACGCAGGAGAATTCGCCGCTCTCCGCCTCCCATTCCAGCTCCGTCAGGATGCCGCAGAGCTTTTTCCGGTTCAGCACCAGATCGTTGGGCCACTTGATGCCGGGGCGGACGCCACAGATGGCTTCCACCGCGTCGCAAAGCGCCACGGCGGTCCAGGCTGTCAGGGTGCTGATTTCAGAGAGCGGGCACCGGGGGCGGAGAGCCGCCGATAAATACAGCCCCTTCCCAGCGGGGGACACAAAGCTCCGTCCCCGGCGGCCCCGGCCGCCAGTCTGCTGGTCCGCCAGAATTACCGTTCCATCTACGGAGCCGCTGACCGCCCGCCGTTTCAATTCGTTGTTGGTGGAGTCGATGGTGTCAAAGCACAGCAGTTCCCGACCGATCCGACAGTCCCGAAATTGCTCCGCTAATTCTTCAGGGCGGAGCCGCGCTGTCACGCGGGTCAGGCGGTAGCCCCGGTTGGGGACGGATTCAATACCGTAGCCCTCTTGCCTTAACTGCTCCACAGCCTTCCACACCGCCGCCCGGCTGACACCGGCCTGTCGGCTGATAGCCTCGCCAGACAGAAATTCCTCTGTATGCTCCCGCAGGAGTTTTAAAACGATTTGCTTCGTCATGGTACATCCCTCCAACGGTACTATACGGCGTCCATGCTGGATTGTCAACCCGATTTTCGCGAATGGTTGACAATCGAGACCACGTCTGCTACACTTTAGGCGCATCAAACCGAAAAGGAGTTTTTCATTATGAATCAGCACGATATGACCCGCAATATGGTCCTCGCTGCCCTGTTTGCCGCCCTGACCGCCATCGGCGCTTTCTTACAGATCCCCACAGGCACCGTGCCCATTACGCTGCAATTTCTCTTTACTGCCTTGGCCGGTTTCCTGCTGGGGTGGAAGTGGGGAGCTGTTTCTCAACTGCTTTATGTGGGCATCGGCCTGCTGGGCCTGCCGGTCTTTACGCAGGGTGGCGGCATCGGCTATGTGCTTCAGCCCAGCTTCGGCTTTTTGCTGGGGCTGATCCCCGCTGCCGCCGTGATCGGCGCGCTGACTGCTCGTCGCACCGGGTATCTGACCGTTCTGGCGGCGGTTCTGGTGGGAGATCTGATCCTCTACGCCGTGGGCGTCCCCTATATGTATCTCATCCTGCACGTTTATATGCAGTCTGCCAAGACCTTTCCTGCGCTGCTGGCGGCCATGCTGGTGTATGTGCCCGGCGACACGCTGAAGATCGTTGTGGTGACGGCGCTGGCGCCGGTTCTCCGTCGGACCCTGGCAAAGGCGGTGCCTAACCTGTAAAAACGAGGTCATCCGCCTGCGAGAACGGCAGAATGACCGGCTGCCCTCTTGCTATCCGAAGCCGGGTATGATAAAATATTTTATCAAATTTTGAGAATTCGGCGGGAGGGCTGTCTATGAATCGCATCAGCAAGGAAAACTATTATCTGGATATTGCCGAGACCGTCTTGGAGCGGGCTACCTGCCTGCGGCGGATCTATGGCGCCATCATCGTGAAAAATGACGAGATCATTTCTACGGGTTACAACGGCGCCCCCCGGGGCCGGGCCAACTGCGTGGACATGGGCTATTGCTCCCGGGAAGCCATGAAGGTGCCCCGCGGCGAGCGGTACGAGCTGTGCCGCAGCGTCCACGCCGAGGCCAACGCCATCATCTCTGCCTCCCGGCGGGACATGGCGGGCGGCACTATCTATCTGGTGGGCCGCAACGCTGCCACCGGGGAGCTGCTGAATGACGCTACCTCCTGCCTTATGTGCCGCCGCATGATCATCAATGCGGGTCTGGACCGGGTGGTGATCCGCCGGACGGAAACGGAATTCGAGGTGGTCCCCGTGGAGGCGTGGATCGCAGAGGATGATCTGCTGACCCCGGAAAATGTGGTCATGGACCTGAAATGAGCAGGAGAGCTGCGGAAAGGAAGTCATTTCGTTGAAGGCGGGACTTGTTACCTTCTATCATATCCACCATTACGGCGCTTTGCTTCAGGCGGCGGCCACGGAGCGGGCTGTGGAGCGCTTTGGCTGGGACTGTGAGATCATTGACTACTTCGTCAATCAGGACAACGCCCTGTTCAAGCGGCCCACCGGCTTGGGTTCCGCCGCCCATGACGCTCACACGGCCCTGCACTATCAGGCGCTGTCGGAGCGTTACCGGCGGTTTGAGAAGTTCAGCCGGGACCATCTGCGGATCTCAGATCGCCGCTATGGGCGCTTTGACGAGCTGGCCGAGGGGCCGCTGCCCTATGACCTGATCCTCTCCGGCAGCGACCAGATCTGGAACCCCAAGATCTTCCCGGACGGCCGGTTCGACCCGGTGTTTTTCGGTACGTTTTCCCAGAAGCGCCGCATTGCCTATGCACCGTCCTTCGGTGTTCCCACCATCCCGGAGGGGATGCAGGCGGAGCTGAAGGGCTATCTGGACGGCTTTTCCCACCTCTCCGCCAGGGAGACTCAGGGGAGCGCCATCATCCGGGATATCGCCGGAAAGGACGCCCCGGTGGTGCTGGACCCCACCCTGTTGCTGACGGCGGACCAGTGGGACTCCATGGCCGATCACCCGGCCAATTATCCCAAGGGCGGCTACATCCTCTGCTACTGCATCAGCCGCCCCGGTGCGCTGACACCCTATCTGGAACGGCTCCATCAGGAGACGGGACTGCCGGTGGTGCAGCTTTGCGGCATCCGCCAGAAGGTCCATCCCAAGGCGAAGCAGATCATGGATGCCGGTCCGGCGGAATTTTTGGGCCTGTTCCAGAATGCCGCCTATGTTGTCACCAATTCCTTCCATGGCACGGTGTTCTCCGTCCAGTTCCACCGGCCCTTTTTCACCACGGTCTCCCCAGCGGAGCTGTCCGCCCCGGAACGGTCCCGGACGGTGAGCATCCTGAGCCGGTTGGGTCTTGCCAACCGGGTCATCGGCAAGGGGGATACGGCGGAGCTGCTGGACCCCGTTGACTGGGAAGCTGCCGAAGCGGCTTTGACTGCCGCCCGGAAGGATTCTCTGAATTATTTGCAGGCAGCGCTGGAAGACCGGCCCTATGCGCCGGAAGCGCCGCTTTCTCCCCGGAGTTTTGCCCCGAAGCTGGCAGAGCGGAGCCGCTGCACCGGCTGTACCGCCTGCGCCGCAGGCTGTCCCCATGACGCCATTACGATGGTCCGGGACAAAACTGGCTTTGATTTCCCGGAAGTGGATCTGGAAAAATGCGTCCATTGCGGACGCTGTACCCGGCTGTGCCCAGTTTTGCAGGAGCGCGGTCCGGCGGCTCATCTGCCCGCTGCCTTCGCCGCCTGGAACCGGGATGACGCCGTCCGGAAGGACTCTACCTCCGGCGGCGCGTTCACTGCCATTGCGGAATATGTGCTGGAGGGCGGCGGCGTGGTATACGGCGCTGCCATGGACGGCCATCAGCATCTGCGGCACATCCCCTGCTTCCGGAAAGAGGACCTGTGGCAGCTGCGGGGAGCCAAGTATGTCCAGAGCGATCTGGACGGCGTGTTCCGGGAGATCCGGGAGGTGCTAAAGACCCGCCCGGTGCTGTTTTCCGGGACGCCTTGCCAAGTAGATGGCTTGTACCGCTTTTTGGGCTGCCGCCCGGAAAATCTCACCACCTGCGACCTGGTGTGTCACGGCGTACCCTCCCCCGGCGTGTGGGAGGACGAGGCCCGGTTTATCGAAGGAAATAAACGGCGGCGGCTGGCAAATGTTCGCTTCCGCAATAAGGTGGAGGGGTGGAAGAACAGCCACTTTACCGCTGTATATGACGATGGCACTGCGGATTCCGCACCCTTGTTTGCCACCGGCTTTGGCCGGGCCTTTGGCCGGGCGCTGTTTCTGCGCCAGAGCTGCCACGGTTGCCAATATACAAATCTGAACCGTCCCGGCGATTTTACGTTGGGGGATCTGTGGGGCCTGCGGCCGGATGAGTTTCCGGAGCAGCAGCACGCAGGCGTCAGCCTGCTGCTGGTGAACACGCCCCACGGCAGCTACCTCTTCGACCAACTCAAGCTGAACTGCCAGCCCTTCCCGGTGGAGCGGGCCGTGGCGGGAAATCCCCGGCTGGCGCGGCCCATCGGCCCGGCGGCGGACCGGGCATCATTCTTCGCCAGCTATGCGGTAGAGCCTTTTGAGGAGGTCCGCAGACAGTTTTTCCGGCTTCCCAGTCTGCCGGTGCGGGCGGCGGGAAAGCTGCTGTCTCCGGAGGCCAAGGCGAAGCTGAAGGCCAAGCTGCACAGATGATTTTCACACAAAAAAGCACGTTCTCTTTCAAAAAGAGAACGTGCTTTTTTCAGGCCAGCGCCACGATGAGCCAGGCAAGGCCGATGGTCCCGGCGCCGATCAGGGTGTATACGATGGGGTTCAAAGTCCGCCACCGGTTGGAAAAGCGGCTGGTCCCGCTGGACGCGTAATTGTGGGCCACCCGTCGGGCTTCCTCCACCAGTTCCCGGGAGGTGATCCCCTCTCCTGCAGCGTCATTGCGGACGATGAAGATGGCCTGTTCGAAAAAACGATGCTCCGGCGCGTCTACCACCACGACCCGCCGGGAAATGCCTTTTACCATGCGTGCTGTCCTCCTCAGTTGATCTGTTTCCATTTTCCCGCAAGGGAGGGAAGTCTATACCAACCAACAGCGGCTTTTTGAAAATTTTCCTCATACCGGCTGCTCCGACTCCGGCAAGCGGTAGAGCACCTGCACGGCGCAGTCATCCTGCAGCCGCTCCCGGCGGATACTTTCAGAGAGGATCAGATTGGCCAGCGTCTGAGGATCGTCCCCACCCCAGCCCGCCAGCAGGTCTTGGAGCCATTCGTCCCGGCTGGGGTCTGCCACGCCGTCGCTGATCATCACGGCGAAGCTGCCGGGCTCCAGCGTCACGGTGGTTATATCCGGTGCGGCAGGAGTGCCCCGCAGTCCCACCGGCAGGCTGCTGCCGGTGATCCGGCGGACGGCGCCGTTCTTTTTCAGATAGCTGGGGGCGGCGCCGAACTTATAGAAGGTGGCCTCCGAGCCTTTCAAAATGCACAGATCCACCGTGGTAAAGCTGCCGGTCTCCGCACCCCGGAGGGCCATAGCGGAATTTAAGGTAGTGAGGGCAGCCTCCGGCTGGATGTCCGCCTCCAAAAACTGCCGCAGCAGCCGGCAGGTGAGGGAGGACTCCCGCCGGGCGGCGTCCCCGCTGCCCATACCGTCCGCCAGCAGCAGGCACCAGAGACCGCTGTCCGTGCGGAAGGCCTCCATGGTGTCGCCGCAGACCATTTCCCCCTCCTTGGGCCGCAAAGCCGCGCCGATAACGCAGGCAGGGATCTCTCCAAAGGCGGGGGCCGCCCCGCTGAGACCGGCGGCCGCCGCCGTCAGCAGGTCCGACATCTGGGCGTATTGCCCCTTGGCGCTGCGGCGCGTTTCTTCCAGTTGGCGGCGGTACTGCTTCCGCAGCAGAAAGGCCGACAACTCCCCATTGATGGCCTGCAGCAATTCTGACAGATGGATGCAGCGGTCGACGAAGTGAACGGGGAAGTCCTTGGCCTTGGCCTTTCCGCGCTCGAGGAGGTAGGGAGTAGCGTCATTGAGGGCGTTGAAGGTGGCGGTGTAATCCTTTTGCCAGCACAGCTCGCACAGGGCGCACCCCCGGCATACCTTTTCCGCCGCCCGGTCGAAGATGACGGCGGGATTCTCCTCTTGCGGCGGCGGGGTGCGGCTCATGCTGTCATATAGCTCCCGGAGCGCCTCCGCCGCCCGGTTGAGATGGGTTTTCAGGGCCGTGCGCTGGGCGATGTCCGGGGCCGCTTCCCGCAGAAGCCGCTTTCCGCCGAAGATCCGCCGGGGCAGGGCTAAAAACAGCAGGGAACCGGCCACCGTTTCCAGAAGAAGCGTCTGGGCCAACTCCTCCCGGGAGGTCAGCATGGCCACTGCTGCTCCGGAAAAGAAGGCAAGCGCAGCCATGCTTCGCCGTCTGCATTTCGCGGCGCACAGTCCCGCCACGCCGTAGGCGGCGGTGAACAGCCCGCTGGTCCCGGCAGAGAGGTCCGTGATGAGTCCCAGTCCCAGCCCCGCCGTCACGCCGGTCATGGGACCTTGATCATAGGCGGTGTAGGCCAGCAGGGCACACAGCAGGACCCGGCCCACGGAGACATTCAAGATGGTCAGGTCTCCTAAAGCCAGCGTCAGGGCCGCCCCTAAAAACAGCAGCCCCTCCGGGGCCAGCCGGTCCTCCTCCGGCTGGAACAGCCGGGTGAAGAAGTGGGCGGAAACGCCTGTCAGAGCCGATGCTGCGGCACAGGGGGCGGCGTGGCTCAGCGGGTCTAAGGATTGCAGCACATAAATACCGCCCACCGCCAGTACCATCCCGGCCGCCAGCACCGGCAGCACCCAGGGCTTTTGCAGAAAGGCGGTGTCCCGGAACGCCGTGGCGGCAGTCAGGATCAAAATGCCTACGGCGGCCAAAGCCAGGACTTGCTGAAAGTCCAGAAACAGCAGCGCCCCCGTCACGCCGCCCAGCAGCGCCGCTGCCCCGTCTGCCCCCGGTCCGGCTGCCGCTATGCAGCCCAAGGCAAAGGGGGCATAGCCGCCGGCGGTCTGGCTGGCGGTCAGGGCCGCCGTCAGGAAAAAGCGGATGCCCCAGTTCAGCCACCGGCCGGACTGGAGCCGCTGGATGCTCATAGAACCATACTCCATGAAGGATTCCTCCTTTTGTGTAAAGCTGATGATATAGTCTCAGTTTACAGCCTGTCCGGGAAGAAAAACGTCGCAAACAGGATCGGGGGACGCAATTTCTGTTATCCTTGCATTTTTGCCGAAAATCCGCTAAACTATTGAAATCAATGTACTGCGGAAAGGGGCGTGCGTCATGCGCATCGGAACTGTGGAGATCTCTTCAAAATTAGCGCTGGCTCCTATGGCGGGGGTGACGGATGCCGCTTTCCGGCAGATCTGTTCCGAACTGGGAGCGGGCTACACTATTACGGAGTTGATTTCCTCCAAGGCTCTGTGCTACCATGACAAAAAGACCTTTTCCCTGCTGACCCAGTTTCCCGGAGAGCATCCCGCCGCTGTGCAGATCTTCGGCAGCGACCCCGTCTGTATGGCGGAGGCCGCCCAGATCGCCATGGAACGCACCGGGGCGGATATTTTAGATATCAACATGGGCTGTCCCATGGGGAAGATCGTCAACAACGGTGACGGCGCGGCACTGATGAAGGACCCGGAGCTGGCGGGACGCATCGTGGAGGCGGTGGTGAAGGCCCTGCCCGGCGTGCCGGTCACGGCCAAGTTCCGCCGGGGCTGGGATCTGGGTCACTGCAACTGTGTGGAGTTTGCTCAGACTCTGGAGCAGGCGGGGGCCGCCGCCGTAGCGGTCCATGGCCGCACCCGGGCGCAGGTCTACGGCGGCACCGCCGACTGGAACTGCATCCGGGCGGTGAAGGAGGCTGTGTCCATCCCCGTCATTGCCAACGGCGACATCTGGAAGCCGGAGGACGCGGAGCGTATTCTGCTCCACACCGGAGCGGACATGGCCATGATCGGCCGGGGCTGCTTCGGAAATCCCTGGATCTTCCAGCAGGCCAAAGCCGTGCTGGAGGGACAGCCGGTGTCCCCGCTGCCGCCGCTGGCAGAGCGGTGCGAGACCGCTGTGCGGCAGATCCGCATGGCTGCAAGCTACAAGGGCGAGCGGGTGGCGGTGCTGGAGGCCCGGAAGCAGTATTGCTGGTATCTCAAGGGGATCCCCCATGCCAATTACTATAAGGAACAGATCGTACAGATGAATACCCTGGAGGATGTGGACCGCATTACGAAAGGCATCCAACGGGATCTGCGGGATTAGGAGGGGCCATGAACGATCAGGAACACAACTTGATACAAGCGGCCCGGAACGGCGATCAGGCGGCCTTCGGAGAGCTGGTGCAGCAGTACCAGAAGCGGGTGTTCGCCCTTGCGGTGCGGATGTGCCCCACGCCGGAGCTGGCGGAGGAGGCGGCGCAGGAGGCATTCCTCGCCGCGTGGCAGGGCCTGCCCTTTTTCCGGGGGGATTCCGCCTTTGCCACATGGCTCTACCGGCTGACCTCCAACGCCTGCGTGGATCTTCTGCGGAAGGAAAACCGCCATCAGGGACCGTCCCTGGACGATGAGACCGTCAGCGCCGAGGTGCCGGACCGCACCCCCACGCCGGAGAAGGCGGTGGAGCAGCAGGAGCTGCGCCGGCAGATCGAGGCGGGACTGCAAACGCTGTCCCCGGAGCACCGGGAGGTGCTGATCCTGCGGGAGATTCAGCAGCTAAGCTACGATGAGATCGCCGACGTTTTATCGCTGGATCTGGGGACGGTAAAATCCCGGATCAACAGGGGACGGCGGCAATTACGGGAATTTTTGCTGAAACAGGGGAACTTTTTATCGTCCGCTGCGTCTAACAAAACAGAAAGGGGGCTGTGAAATGAATATCCATGAAAACACCGCCCTGCTGGACGCCTTTGTGGACGGCGAGCTGACCAGTGAAGAAATGATTTTCGTCCAGTCCCATCTGGACGAGTGCCCGGAGTGCCGGGCCTATGTGGATGACGTGCTGGTGATCCGGGCGTCCTTCCCCACGGAGGACGATGCGGAGCTGCCGGCAGATTTTGCGGAAACGGTAATGAAGGCTGTGGCGGAAACGCCTCAGTCCCGGCCTAAGAAGCGGCAGCCCTGGGGCAAGCTGGCGGCGGCTGCCGCGTGTCTGGCGGTGATCGTACTGATGCAGCACGGCACGTTGGGCAGCATCAGCGGCAGCAGCAATACCTCCGCTGCCTGTGATACGGCCCCGATGGAGGCCGCCGCAGCGGAAAGTGCTCCCGAGGAACGGTGCCTGACCACCGCCGGCGGGGACAACGGCTCGGACAGCTTTGCCGATACGAACACAGAAAGCAAAAAGACAGATGTGTATTATGCCTGCGCTCTGCCGCCGGATCAGACCACTATGGAGAATGACAGCACGGCAGCTATGACCGACGGTTCCTCCGCTCAGGATGATCTCCCCACGGTGACGGTCAGCAAATCGGATCTGGGCGAGCTGCTGGATGACCGGGAACCCACCGAGGTAAAGCCGGGTGTGTGCCGGTATCTGCTGACCCGGCAGGAGTTTGAGGATCTGGCGGCGAAGCTGGCCGACCGAGGTGTGATACTGGAAACAGAGGACACCGACAGCGACCAGATCTGGCTGGAAATGCTCGATGAATAAACCGCGTAAACGGAAATGCAGAAAAAGCAATGCCTTTTGGCATTGCTTTTTTGTTTGAACTATGCTATACTGTCTTTTCGACAGGTGCCATCTCCCTGTCCAAGCGCCTTTGACCGGGCGTTCGTTCGGCAAGCCAACATAGGCCCGCCGTTCTCTAAACAAAAAAATGGAGGTTTTTTTATGTCCAAATGGTCTACCCGGCAGATCGCTACTGCTGCCATCATCGCCGCACTTTACACGGTGATGTCCCTGCTGTCCTCAATTTTCGGCCTGACCTATGGCCCCATCCAGTGCCGCTTTTCTGAAGCACTGACGGTGCTGCCCTTTTTCCTGCCGGAGGCGGTCCCCGGCCTGTTTGTAGGGTGCCTTGTCACCAACCTGATGAGCACCGTCGGCCCGCTGGATATCATTTTCGGCTCCATGGCCACGCTGCTGGCAGCGCTGTGGACGGCGAGGATGCCCAACAAATTTTTGGCGACCCTGCCGCCGGTGATCTGCAACGCTGTCATCATCGGCGCAATGATCACGTGGTATGAGGGCGGCTTCTCCGCCCAGTTCCCCGCCCTGTTTGCCTACAATGCCCTGACGGTGGGCATCGGTGAGGCCATCGCCTGCTGTGTGCTGGGACTGCTTCTGCTGGAGGTCATGCCCCGGATCCCTGCCCTGCGGGGACGGCTGGCAGTCCGGTAAAGCCTGTATACAAAAAGAATCCGCTTTGACATGATGTCAAAGCGGATTTTTTCGTATGTGCTGCTGAAATGATAAGCAAATCAGGCCTTGCTTGCGAAATAGGCCCGGGCATCATCGGCGTTCCGGCGGATCTCCGCTTTCAGAGCGTCCAGAGAGTCGAAGCGGATCTCGTCCCGGAGCCGCTTGTAGAATTCCACCCGGATGGACTGGCCGTAGAGATCCCCGTCAAAATCCAGCATCCAGGATTCCACCGTCAGGTCGCTGCCGTTGTTGACGGTGGGGCGGGTACCCACATTGGTAACGGCGGCATAGCTGCTGCCGTCCATAAGGCAGACACGGGCGATATAAACGCCGTCTCCCGGCACCAGTACATGAGGGGGCGGCACCAGATTCACCGTGGGGATGCCGATGGTGTGGCCGATGCGGCGGCCGTGCCGCACCGTCTGGGTCAGGATATGGGGATGGCCCAGATACTCCATGGCCCGCTCCACCTGTCCAAGGCTTACCAGACGGCGGATGTAGGTGGAGCTGACGGTGATGCCGCCCACCGTGACCTCCGGGATAATGTCGCAGCCAAGACCCAGCTCGGCGCACTTGCTTTTCAGCAGTTCCGGAGTGCCTTGGTTCTTGTGGCCGAAGCGGTGGTCATGACCGGCCACCAGATGGACGGCGTGATACCGCTTGATGAGAATTTCCGTTACGAAATCCTCCCAGGAGGTAGTCATCATCTCCTTGTTAAAGGGGACCATGATGACATCGTCGATGTCGTAGAGACTTTTGGCCAGCCAGGCCCGGTCCTCCGGGGAGTTGATGAGGGGCACCGGTACGCCGGTGACTACCTCCTTCGGCGGCTGCGCCCAGGTGAACACCGCAGAGCGGACGCCCCGGCGCTTGGCTTCCTCCACGGTGCGGCGCAGCAAGGCGCCGTGGCCCAGATGGACCCCGTCGAAAAAGCCCAGAGCAATGACTTTTGGTTGAATGGACATGGTTTTATGCTCCAAAAAAGTTCTTGATAGATGTCAGTGTGCCGTTTTCGGCACAAGAAAGACAGAGAAATTCACCGTTTTTGCCATGGACCCGATAGGTGCCGTCCGCCAGCTCCGGCACCGTAATGGGGTTGCCGTTGCGGACCCGGGCTTCCTTACCTGGAGAGGGCAGGGTGTAGAGGGGATAGGCCGTGAACATGGATTCCACAGGCCGCAGCAGAGCTTCTCCTTGGGCCTGTACGTCCTCAAGGGGGACTGCCTCCGCCAGTGTGTACCCGGCGGCCATGGTGCGGCGGAGACTGAACATAGTGCCGCCGCAGCCCAGCGCTTGCCCGAGGTCATGGCACAGCGTCCGCAGATATGTTCCCTTGGAGCAGCGGCAGCGGAGCAGATAGTCCGTCTCGCTGACCTGTTCCAACAGCTCTAACTCAAAAATGGTGATATTGCGGGGCTTCCGCTCTACCTCCTTGCCCTTTCGGGCCAGATCATAGAGCTTTTGGCCGTTGATCTTGATGGCGGAATACATGGGCGGGATCTGCGCGATAGGGCCGGTGAAGCGGGGGAGGACGGCTTCCAGCGCCGCCCGGTCCACAGTGACGGGATGGGTCTCCAGCGTTTCCCCGGACGTATCCTGGGTGTTGGTGACCAGCCCCAGCCGCAGACCGGCAATATACTCCTTTTCGCCGTTTTCCGCGAATTCTACGGCACGGGTAGCCTGTCCCACAAACACCGGCAGAACGCCGGTGGCCATAGGGTCTAACGTGCCGCCGTGGCCTACCCGCTTTTCCTTCAGAATCCCCCGGATCTTGGCACAGATATCCATGCTGGTCCAGCCGGAGGGTTTATCGATTATTACAATGCCGCTGGCCATAGGCGGTTCCTCATTTCTTGAAATCCGGGACGATCCGGGCGATGGCGTCCAGCATTTTTCCTTCTGCCTCCGCCTGGGTAACGCCCTCCAGCGTGGCTCCGGCAGCCCGAGCGTGGCCGCCGCCACCCAACAGACGGCAGACCTCCGTAGCGTTGACCCGCTCGCCGGTGCGGAGAGAAAACTTCCAAACACCGTCTTCCAGCTCCCGCATGGTCACGGCGCAGTCCACCCCCTGGATCTGGGGGCCTAAAGCGGAAAGGTCCTCCGCATCGCTCTCCGTGGCGTGGAATTTTTCCAGCAGAGACTGGGGAACAGACAGCACCGCTGTCCGGTTGTTGTCATAAAATTTTGCCTCTGCCAGCATGGCGGCCTCCAGCTGCATCCGCACGCGGGATTTCGTCTGGAAGAACAGCTTGTTGACGGCGCGGTAGTCGATGCCGGTGTCCATCAGCTCCGCTGCGGCACGGTGGGTGGCGGCGGTGACGTTGGAGTAGATGAAGCCGCCGGTGTCCGTGGAGATGGCCACATACAGCGACAAAGCAATCTCCGGCGTCAGGGGCGTCAGCTCCCGGACAATGTCCAAGATCAGCTCGCCACAGGCGGCGGCCTCCGGACGGACGATGTTGGCCTTGCCGAAGCCCTCAAAGGAGGGGTGGTGGTCGATTGCCAGATCCACCTTATCCGCGTAAGACTTGGCATTGTCGGGGAACAGTCCCACCGTGGCGATGTCCGTAGATACCACTTTTTCCGGCACGAAGTCCGCCGGAGCGCTGTAAGGGGTAAAATAGGGAGCGGTATTCTCCGTCAGCCCGGGATTGGGCAGCAGGTAAGCGGTCTTGCCCATGGCCCGCAGCGCGGCGCACAGCCCTGCGGCACAGCCAACGGTATCACCGTCGGGCCGGATATGGGTCAGGATCAGGACGCGGTCAAAGGAGCGCAGCAGTGTGGCGGCCTCGGAAACGGTCAGCATCCCTTATTCCTCCTCCGGTAAAACGGCGTCATTGTCAGGGTTCACCGGCTTTACCTTCTCCGGATCCCGGAGGACCTCCAGAATGTGTGCACCGTAGGCGATGGAATCGTCAGCGATGAACTGAAGCTCCGGGGTGTAGCGAAGCTGCAAGGCGTGGCCCAGCTCCCGGCGCAGGAAGCCGGAGGCGGACTTCAGTCCCTTCAAGACGTCCTTTTCCTGATTCTTATCCAGAACACTGACATAAATTTTGGAATAGCGCAGGTCTCCGGTGGTGTCCACACGGGTGATGGAGACCATGCCTACCTGAGAGACGCGGGGATCCTTCAGACGGCGAAGCTGGTCTGCCAGCTCCCGCTGGATCTCCTCATTGATGCGTCCGATACGGTTAGATGCCATAAAAATTCTCCTTTCTGATAGTGGGAGATGAAAACCGGGCGGCGGCATAGCCGCCGCCCGGGGTCAGTTGAAACAGATTTTTTGAGAGGGTTTAGCGGGGGATCTCCTCCATGGTGTAGCCCTCGATGATGTCGCCCAGCTTGATGTCGTTGAACTTCTCCACGGTCAGGCCGCACTCAAAGCGCTCCTTGACCTCCTTGACGGAGTCCTTGAACCGCTGCAGGGAGCCGAGGACGCCCTCGTGGACCACGATGCCATCCCGGACCACACGGACGGAGCAATCCCGGCGCAGGCAGCCGTCCTGCACGTAGCAACCGGCCACGGTGCCCACGGAGGAGACCTTGTAGGTCTCCCGGACCTCGGCGTGGCCCAGGACCACTTCCCGGTACTTGGGAGCCAGCATACCCTTCATAGCGGTTTCGATCTCGTCGATGGCGTCGTAGATCACGCGGTACATCCGCATATCCACGTTCTGACGGGCGGCGCTTTCACGGGCAGCGGAATCCGGCCGGACGTTGAAGCCCACGATGATAGCGTTGGACGCGGCGGCCAGCGTCACATCGGACTCGTTGATCGCACCCACAGCGCCGTGGATGACCCGGACGTTGACCTCGTCATTGGACAGCTTCTCCAAAGAGGCCTTCACAGCCTCCACGCTGCCCTGAACATCAGCCTTGACGATCAGAGCCAGCTCCTTGCGCTCGCCGGACTTGATCTGGTCGAACAGGTTCTCAAGAGAGACCTTCTGCACGGGTGCGGCGGCCTTAGCGCGCTCCTCTGCCTTGCGCTGCTCCACCAGCTCGCGGGCCATACGCTCGTCAGCCACGGCGAAGAAGGGCGCACCGGCCACGGGAGCCTCGGACAGGCCCGCGATCTCCACGGGGACGGAGGGACCGGCCTCGGTGAGGCGGTTGCCCCGGTAATCCAGCATGGTGCGGACACGGCCCACGGAGGTGCCGGCGATGATGATGTCGCCCTGCTTCAGAGTGCCGTTCTGCACCAGCAAAGTGGCCACAGGGCCGCGGCCCTTGTCCAGACGGGCCTCAATGACTGTGCCCTGACCGGCCCGGTTGGGGTTGGCCTTCAGTTCCTGAACCTCTGCCAGCAGAACCAGGTTCTCCAGCAGATTGTCAATGCCGATGTGCTTCTTGGCGGAGATTTTGCACACGATGGTCTCGCCGCCCCACTCCTCGGGCACCAGGCCGTATTCCGTCAGCTGCTGCATGACCCGGTCGGGGTTGGCATTTTCCTTATCAATCTTATTGACGGCCACGATAATGGGAATATTGGCGGCCTTGGCGTGGTTGATGGATTCCACGGTCTGGGGCATGATGCCGTCGTCCGCAGCCACCATCAAAATGGCGATGTCCGTCACCATGGCGCCCCGGGCACGCATGGAGGTGAATGCCTCATGGCCCGGGGTATCCAGGAAGGTGATGGGCTTGCCGTTGATCTGCGCCTGATAGGCGCCGATGTGCTGAGTGATGCCGCCGGCCTCGCCGGAAGCCACGGAGGTGTTCCGGATGGTATCCAGCAGGGAAGTCTTGCCGTGGTCCACGTGGCCCATGACCACCACCACGGGAGCACGGGGGACCAGATCCTCGGGACGGTCCTCAGTGGTGTCAATGAGCTTCTCCTCGATGGTGACAACCACTTCCTTTTCCACCTTGCAGCCAAGCTCCTCGGCCACGAAGGAGGCGGTATCGAAGTCGATCATCTGGCTCAGAGAGGCCATGACGCCGTTTTTCATCAGGCACTTGACTACCTCTGCGCCGGTCTTCTTCATGCGGCTGGCCAGCTCACCCACGCTGATCTCATCGGGGATCTGGACCTTGACGGGGGCCTTCTTAGCGATTTCGAGCTGCAGCTTGCGCATCTTCTCGGCCTCGTCCTGACGGCGCTTGTTGGAAAAGACCTGACCACCCTGACGGCCCTTGTTGTTGCGGAACTTCTCCTTGCCGCCCTTCTGGGCCATGCGCTCACCCCGCTGACCGCCCAGCTCTTCCAGACGCTGGTCATACTTGGCCAGGTTCACGTCGCCGCCCTTGCGGGTATCCACCAGCTTTTTCTCAGGCACACGGGTGGTGGGCTGAGCGGTGGCTGTGGACTTGTTAGACTTCTGCTGGGGGACTGCCTGCTGCTGTGCGGGCCGCTGGACCTGCTGGACCGGCTTCTGCTGAGGCTGGGCCTGTGCGGGCTTCTGCTGTCCCTGCTGGGCAGGACGCTGCTGGGGCTGCTGTGCCGGCTTTGCGGTCTGCTGCGCCGCGGCGGGCTGAGCCTTGGGAGCCTCGGCCTTAGGCGCTTCCACCTTGGGGGCTTCCGGCTTCTTAGGCTCGTCAGCATAAATGGCAGCAATATTGGAAATCTGGTTGTTCTGGGTCAGATGCTCAAATACGATGGACAGCTCATGGTCCTCCAGCGCCTGCATATTGCTCTTGGGCGCAGTGGCATACTTATCCAGAATTTCTGTGATGACCTTGGCGGGCATACCGAAGTCCCGCGCCACATCTCTTACTCTATATTTTTCAATAGCCAATCAAAACACCTCTTACACTCTCCAACCCGGGGGCTGGGCTCGTTCATCTATGAAAACACCGACAGCGTATCAGCTTTTCTTCTTGCGGAAGGAGCCTTTGCCCTTTTTCACCGGGCGGCTGTGGGCGTATGGATTCGGCCTCCCCTTGGGTTTGGGGCGGTTGCTTTTGGAAGGGCGGGACCCGCTCTTGCGGAAGGGCCTGCCGGTGCGGTCATCCTTGGCAAAGGATTTTGCCGCTCCGCCGTTTTCGGCGGTTCTGCGGGGACCGGCCTTTTCTGCGCGCTTGTCGGACACTCCTGCGCTGCGGCGCTGCTTCTCGCTGGACGGCTTACCGGAGACGCCTGCGGGTCTGACCTCTTTCGCATCGGGCACTTCCTGCTTTTTGGGGCGCTTGATGCCCCGACGCAGGTTCTTTTCGTGCTGGGCGGCTTCACTTTTCCGTTCTGCGGCACGCTTGGCCTTTAGTTCCAGCTTGGCAAGATCTTCGTCATATTTCTCCGGGTCCATCTCCGCCAGGCGGCGGACCACGGCGACTGCAAGGCCGATGTCTGTAATAGCGACCACGGCGGCGGAGCCACGGCCGGTGGCCTGCCCCAGTTCCTGCTTGGTAAAGGGGATCCGCAGCCACACGCACTGACCGGCTTCCGCAAAGTGCTGCACCCGGCGGGCGGTATTGTCCGCCGCATCAGACGCCAGCAGGAGCACCCGTGCGTCTCTGGCCCGGGCCACAGCCTCCACCGGTTCCTCGCCTACTTCCAGGTTCCGGCCCCGGAGGCACAGGCCGATGAGGGAGAGAAACTGTTCATTCCTGTTCATCGTGTCCCTCCAATTCCGCTTCCATGGCGTCATAGACCTCCGGGGGGATGGCTGTGCTGAAAGCACGTTCCAGCGCTCTGGATTTCCGGGCTTTTTTCAGGCACTCCACATCGTGGCACACATAGGCGCCACGACCGGGCTTTTTGCCCACAAAATCCAGACTCACAACGCCCTCCGGGGATTTGACCACCCGCAGCAGGCTTTTTTTATCCTTCATCTCCCGGCAGCCCACACATTGCCGCTGGGGGATCTTTTTCACTTTCTGCATTCAGACAGCCCTCCCTTACACATGGCGCGGCGGACCGCGCCGGGCTTTATCTCCTTCTGTTTCTTCTGCTGCGCCGCAGGTACAGCACTGCGATACCCGCAGCCACGCCGCAGAGAAAGAAACTCAACTGTGTCACTGGACGGGTTCCTCGTCCACGATCTCCTCATCGTCCTCACCCTGATAGCTCTCCGGCTTGATATCGATCTTATAGCCGGTGAGACGGGCGGCCAGGCGAGCGTTCTGGCCCTCCTTGCCGATGGCCAGAGACAGCTGATCGTCAGGCACGATGACGCGGCAGGCCTTGCCCTCTTCCGCCATCATGACGTCCACCACATCGGAGGGCGCCAGAGCAGCGGCGATGAACTGGGCGGGGTCCTCGCTCCACTTGATAATGTCGATCTTCTCGCCCCGCAGTTCGTCCACGATGGCGGCGACACGCTGGCCCTTGGGACCCACGCAGGCGCCGATGGGGTCCACGTTCTCGTCAGCAGACCAGACGGCCATCTTGGTGCGGCTGCCGGCCTCCCGGGCGATGGACTTCACCTCCACGGTGCCGTCATAGATCTCGGGGACTTCCAGCTCGAACAGGCGCTTGACCAGGCCGGGATGGGTCCGGGAAATGAGAATCTGAGGGCCGCGGGTGGAGCGGCGGACATCCACCACATACACCTTCACGTGCTGGCCCTCCACCAGCTCCTCGCCGGGGACCTGCTCGCCGGAGAGCAGCAGGGCCTCAGTGGACTCCGTGCCGGTGCCGATCCGCAGGGACACGGCGTTGGTGCGGGGGTCGATCCGGGTCACCACGCCGGTGAGGATCTCGTGCTGCTTGGAGTTGAACTCGTCATATACCATGCCGCGCTCCGCTTCCCGGAGGCCCTGGATAATGACCTGCTTGCCGTTGCCGGCAGCGATGCGGCCAAACTCCGTGTTGTCCACAGGGATGTTCACCACGTCGCCGATCTCGTATCTGGCGGAAATGGTCTTGGCCTCCTCAACGGGGATCTCGTTGAAGGGGTCCACATAGTCCTCCTCCGCCACCACGTTCTTCTGCACGTACATCTTCAGCCGCTGGTGTTCCTCATCCACGTCCACAATGACGTTTTCCACGTCCTTGTGGTCCCGCTTGTAGGCGGTGGTGACAGCCTGGATGATCTTATCCATCATGAAGGTCTGGGGGATGCCCCGTTCCTTTTCCAGCATAGCCAGAGCTGCGAAGATCTCCGGGATGTTCATACCCGCGGGTTCCTTCACCTTTTTCTTGCCTTTCATTGCGATTCTCCTTTTTACTTTATACGTCTTTTTTTGAGACAGGGATAACAGATTAAAATTCCACCCGCAGGCGGCACAGGGCCACATCCTTCTTGCCGAAGGTATAGGCAGTGCCGTTGAGGTCCACAGTGAGAGAACCGTCGGCCTCGTTGTAGGCGGTCAGGGTGCCGGGGAATTCCTTGCGGCCGTCCACCGGCTTGTAGAGCTTCACCAGCACGGGGCTGTTCAGATACCGCTGAAAGTCGGCGGGACGCTTCAGCACCCGCTCGGCGCCGGCGGAGCCTATCTCTAAGGTATAGCTGCCTTCGATGGGGTCGGCCTCGTCCAGCAGATCGCTGAGGGCGCGGGAGATATTCTCACAGTCCAGAATATCCACGCCGCCCTCCTTGTCAATGAGGACCCGGAGGTACCAGGTGCCGGCCTCCTTCACATATTCCACGTCCCACAGGGAGCAGCCCTGCTCTTCCACGATGGGTGCCGCCAGACGGGCGGTGAGATCGGTGACCTTTTCCATGGGATTCTCCTTTCGGTTTTTCATTTGCGGCGGAGTGCGGATGCCACAAAAAAGAGCGGACCTTGCGGTCCACTCACAACTTACACTCCTTTAATATGTATTAAGATAGCACACTTTATGATAAATTGCAAGGGCGTTTCCGGACTTTTTTGAAAAAATCACGCTGATTTTTTACAATTTTCGGCCAGTTCCGGAGAAAAAATCCCGGAACCGCCGGAAAACAGTCAACGTACCCGGCAGCCGCCCCACTCCACCGCCGTGAAGCCGGTGCGCTCCGGAGCGGTAAGGCTCTGGGCGGGGATCTCCAAGAACTTGTCCAAGGGCTTCCAGGCCATGAATACCCGCAGCAGGGTGTCCGGGGCCGGGTCGATGGTCAGCTTTGCCGCCTGCGTATAGCGGTCCGACTGGAAGGCGATGAGATTATAGGGATTCTCCTGCATCTGGGGCAGCCAGTAGACGATGAACTCGTTGGCCTCTCGCCGGGTGAGGCCCAGCTGGGCCAGCGCATCCTCCAAAAAGGCAGCGGTGTCGGTTCCTGCCACGCAGAAGCCTTGGGAGAAGTCATACGCGATGGTATCCGTACCCTCCCAGTAGAGATAGCTGTAAGTCTGTCCGGCATCGTCTGTCAGAGTCCCATCCGGGCAGGCAGTCACTGCCCAGCCGTCGCCGTAGGCAGGATAGGTGCAGGTCAATGCTCCGGCGTAGTCCAGCTTTACCGTGACGGCGGTCTCCTCCTCCGGATAGAGGTAGATCACCGGCTTGGCGGCGGCCTGTTCCTCCCGACAGGCCGACAGGCTCAGCATGCAGGTCAGCGTCAGAAGCGCTGCGAAAAACCGTTTCATAAAGAAGAGCTCCTTTCTGTTCAATAAACCGAGGGGTTGACCCCATTCTACCTGTATAGACGGGAAAAAGAGCGGTTTGGTTCCGCACGAAAGCAAAAAAACAGAGCGGACTTCTCAAAAGAAGTCCGCTCTGCTTCACGCGGTAAAGAACATGGCCAGAATGGAGGTGATGATGCCGCAGACACATAGAGCGATGGAGCTCATGGCGCCCTGAAGAGGACCGATCTCCAGCGCCTTGCTGGTGCCCACCGCATGGCTGCACGCGCCGATGGCCACGCCCTCCACCACCGGATCGGTGACATGGAACACCTTGGCAAACAGCGGGGCCAGCATAGCGCCCTCGATCCCGGTGATAATGACCGACGCCGCAGTCAGAGCCGGAAGACCGCCGCTGCTCTCCGCAATGCTGACGGCGATGGCCGTTGTGACACTTTTGGGCAGCAAAGAATTCAGCAGGGAGGCCTCCGCTTGAAACAGGCGGCAGAGCACCTGTACCAATAGCATGCTCACGAGACTACCCACAAAGCAGCTCAGCACCACCGGCCAGAAGTGCCGCTTCAGAATGGCCCGCTGCTGGTAGATGTTCAGAGCCAGAACGGCGGTGGCGGGAGCCAGCAGCAGTTTGATAATGCTGCCGCCGGCGTTGTAGTTGTCCAGAGGGATGTGGAACAGCAGCATGATCCCGATGACCAGCAGACTGGCCACCAGCACCGGATTGCAGATCAGAAGCCCCGTCCGCTTCTGGAACCGGACGGCCAGATACCAGCAGAGCAGCGTCACGCCGAGACCGAAAAAGGGCGTGGAAGTCAGCGTATCAATCATGGGACGCCTCCTTTGCATGAAACAGCTTCATCAGCAGCCGGACGCTCCAGGCTGTTGCCGCGTACACCAGCGGTGTGCTGACAAGGGAGACCACCAGAAAGGGGACAAGCTGCAGCTTCAGCATGTCCAGATATTCCAGAGTTCCCACCACGGAGGGAATGAAAAACAGCCCCATATTGTCGATGAGAAAGTGGGAGGTCCCCTGAATCGTCCGCTCCTTGACCCCGCCGCTGAGCAGCAAGATCAACAGCAGGATCAGGCTGATGACACTGGCGGGCAGCGTAAAGGGCAGCAGCGCCGCGATCCATTCACCTGCCATACAGATGAGAAATACGATACAAAATTCTACAATCAGATTCATAACGATCACCTCGGTAAAAAGCAATCCTCAGTTTATGCGCGGCGGCCGGGGAAGTCAATGTGAGAAACAGAGAAAGAAACGGTATTTTTTCGCAGATTTTTAGCAGGAAAAAGCCGACGGGGCGAAACTGCTGCTTCGCCCCGCCGGATCAGTTTTCGATTTTTTAAAACCGGGAGCCGCTTGGCTGTTCTCCGGTAAGGGGAGTGAACCGTCATTTCCGCCGGAGAGCGGCCAGCAGGCAGGCAGCCAGAAAAACCGTCAGGTCCGCCGCCACCACCGTTGCCCCCACCGGGGTAGAAAAACCAAAGGAGATGGTGAGTCCCACGCAGAAGCACACCACGGAGGTCACGGCGGCGCAGAGGATCACGCCACGGAAGCTCTTGAACAGCCGCATGGCGGTCAGAGCCGGGAAGATCACCAGCGAGGAGATGAGCATAGCGCCCATCATCCGCATTCCCAGCACGATGGTCAGGGCCGTGAGGATGGCCAGCAAGGTGTTGCAGGCATCCACCTTCAACCCGGTGGCCCGGGAAAAACTCTCGTCAAAGGTGACAGCGAAGATCTGATGGTAAAAAAGCAGGTACAGCGTCAGCACCGTTACCGACAAGATCACGGACAGGGCCACGTCTCCCTTTGTCATGGCAAGGACGCTGCCGAACATATAGTTGTCCACATCGGTGGTCATGCCGGTGGTCCGGGAGATCACCAGAATACCGATGGCCAGCGCCGAAGCGCTGACGGCGGCGATGGCGGCGTCGCTGTTCCAGTGGGGATGGCTGGCCATCCGCAGCAGGAAAAATGCCGCCAAAATGACCACAGGAATGGAAAAATACAACGGCGTTACCCCCAGCGCCACGGCGATGGCCAGCGCACCGAAGGAGACGTGGCTGAGGCCGTCGCCGATCATGGAATACCGTTTCAGAACCAGCGGAACGCCTAACAGGGCGGCGCACAGGCTCACCAGCACACCGGCGATCAAAGCCCTTTGCATAAAGGGGTAAGAAAACATCTGCAAAATATTCATGATTCCAGTTCCTCCCGGAAGCGGCGGCCCTGGGGACTCGCCAGATAGTCGGATGCCGTGCCGGTAAAGAGACCCTTTCGTCCGATGTGCAGTACTGTGCGGGCGCTTTTCAGCGCTGCCTTCAAATCGTGAGTCACCATCACGATGGCCATGCCCTCCTTCTGGTTCAGGTAGGCCAGCGTTTTGTAGAGGTCCTGGGCGGCGGCGGGGTCCAGACCGGTGATGGGCTCATCCAAAATCAAAAGCTGGCTGGCGGCGCACAGGGCGCGGGCCAATAGCACCCGCTGCTGCTGGCCGCCGGAGAGATCCCGGTAGCAGGCGTCCTTCAGCTCCAGAATCCCCAGCTTGCCCAGGTTCATCATGGCCTCGGACCGCTGGGCCGGAGTGTAGAAAAAGTGCAGCCCCTGACGGTTCAGACAGCCGGAGAGCACCACCTCCAGCACGGTGGCGGGGAAATCCCGCTGGGCCCGGGTCTGCTGGGGAAGGTAGCCGATGGCCCCGTGCTTCAACGCCGGGGCGTGCTCAATGGTGCCGCTCTGTGGTTGGATCAGTCCTAAAAGTCCCCGCATGAGGGTGGATTTGCCGGAGCCGTTGTCTCCCACCACGCAGAGGTAGTCCCCCTTTGCAATCGTAAGGTCCAGATCGGTAAGCACCGATTTCCCCTCATAGCCGAGGGAAACGTCTCGGCAGACGATCAGTTCGTTATCCTTCATGCTTTGCCTCCTGACAGTGGTCGCAGAGCCCGGTCAGCACGGTGCGGCGGGGGTCAATGCGAAAGTGGTGTTCGGAGGACAGATGGCGGCAGACCTCCTCCAGGTGCCGGCAGTCCAGATGGACCATCCGCCCACAGCCCTCACACCGCAGCAGAAAGCAGTCATGGGGATGCCCGGCCTGGGGGCAGTATTGGTAGAGCGCCCCCTCCTCCGTGGTGACCTTATGGACCAACCCCTGCTGAGTCAGCTTGTCCAACTGGCGGTAAACGGTTGCCAGCCCTACGGTGAGACCGCCGTGCCGCAGTTCCTCAGAAAGATCGGCGGCGGAGAGACATTCCTCCGCCCGCAGCTGTAAACAGTGCAGCACCGCTTGCTGCTGTTTGGTTTGATAAGCCATCCTTGCCTCCAATATGAAAATGATTATCGTTTTCATATTATAACCGGAAAAACAAATCTGTCAAGACCGTTGCAAAAATTCAAAAAATAAGGTATGGTAGAGGGAAATATAGAACGGCGGCAGTGCCGCCGGGCCAAATATCGAATAGACAAGAGAAATAAAGGAGAAGCAATATGGCTGTTTCTTTGGTGATCATGGCGGCAGGCCTCGGTTCCCGGTATGGCGGCAGCAAGCAGGTGGACGGCATCGGCCCCAACGGCGAAATTCTGATGGAGTATTCCATTCACGATGCCCTGCGGGCCGGCTTTGACAAGGTGGTGTTCATCATCAAGCCGGAAATGCGGGAGATGATGGACGAGCTGGTGGGCTATCTCAAGGAGAAAAAGACGGCGAAGGGCCAGCCGGTGCAGGTGGCCTACGTCTATCAGGACTATACCTCCGTACCGGACTTCTATCACATTCCTGAGGGACGCACCAAGCCCTTCGGCACGGTCCACGCCCTGCTGTGCGCGGAGCCGGAGGTGGACGGACCCTTCTGCGTCATCAATGCCGACGATTATTACGGGGTGGACGCCTACCGGACGATTTATGAGGAATTGGTCAAGCTGCCTGCCGAGGGCAAGGGAACCATGGTGGGCTATCTGCTGAAAAACACCGCCAGCCTCCACGGCACCGTGTCCCGGGGTGTCTGCAAGGTGAAGGACGGCAGGCTGGATTCCATTCAGGAGACGCTGAAAATTCAGCTGTACCCCGACGGGCACCTGACGGACCTGGATGCCGGCCGGGACTTGGCACCGGATACGGTGGTGTCCATGAATTTCTGGGGCTTCATGCCCTCCATCTTCCCGGCCCTCCGGAAGTATTTCGAGGATTTTCTCCGGGGACTGCCCGCCGACGCGGTGAAGGCGGAGTGCCTTCTGCCGGTGATGGTGGGCGAGGAACTGAAGGCGGGGCGGATGACCGTTTCCGTGCTGAGCTCCAAGGACAAGTGGTTCGGCATGACCTACCATGAGGACCGGGCCCTGGTGGCAGAGGACCTGCAAAAGCTCCACGCGGCGGGGATCTATCCCACCTCTCTGCGGGATTGACAAGCAAACAGCCCGGGTCCAGGATGCGTCCTGGACCCGGGCCGTTTCATATCGGAAAAAACTGTCACCGAATTGTCATCAAATTTACATCAAATTGTATCGACTATTTCCGGCAAAAAGTGTCTAATAGGAGATGCACTGCGTTTACATAATGTCAAGCGTTGAAGGAAAGGGGGAATGTGTCCGTGACAGGTAAGCGTATGAGGAAAAATCCGCATGGCTGGATGCTGGCTGCGGTGCTGCTGTTGGCGGCTGCTGGCCTGCTGGCGGTACATTCCCATCAGACGGCGGCGGTCCCACCGGAGGAGCCGGCACAGGAGGAGCCGTCCGTAACGGTGATTCCCGCGGAACCGGAATTACCGGAATTGCCGGAGGGGCCTGTGGAGGAAGACCCTGTCCCGGAGGAACCCTGGGGGCCGGTGGCGGAATCGGCGCCGGTGGATGACAGCTATTTTGACGATGTGGCTTTTGTGGGGGACTCCCGGACTGATGGCTTCCGGCTTTACAGCGGATTGAACCGAGGCACCTATTTCTGCGTTACCGGAGAAACAGTGGCCTCCGCTACGGAACTGGAAAACTGGAAGGGCGAAAATGGGAAAAAGGTCTCTCTGGCAGAGGCCGTGGCCGCCGCTGACTGCGGAAAGATCTACCTGATGCTGGGCGTCAACGAACTGGGCTGGAAGGGGACGGACATCTTCCGGGGCCATGCGGAAAACCTGATTCGCCGACTGAAGGCGGACCATCCCGACGCGGAGCTGGTGATTCAGTCTCTGCTGCCGGTCTCGGCGGAACAGGACGCCAAAGGCTCCTATGTCAATAACCAACGGATTCTGGCCTACAATCAGGTGTGGCGGGAGTTGGCAGAGGAAAACGGCTGCGCCTATGTAGATGTGGCGGAGGCCCTCACCGGAGAGGACGGCTGTCTGCCGGAGGAACTGAGCTTCGATGGCGTTCATCTGAACCGGGCGGGCTGCCGGCTTTGGCTGGACTATCTTCGGACGCACAGCGTAGCGGGGAAAGTACCGGGGGAATCTGCGTCCGCGCAGACGGAATCGGAAGAAGCCGGTCCTGCACCTGCGCCGTCGGAATCGGAGCGGCCGTGAACTCACAGGACTGAGACCGTTGGATCAATAAAAAACAACTGCCTGTACCGGGGGTTGAGAACCGGTACAGGCAGTTGTTTTTTATGGGAGAATATGTAGAAAGACGGACGGCGTGAGCCGTCCGTCTCTCCGTGTAAGATAGAGAAAAGAGAGGGAAAATGAGATTGGTTGGGATTGCTTCTATGGCTTTATCATACGGTGTGAAAACGGAAAAATCAACAGGTGGAGCCAATTCTTCATAAATTGTTCACAGAAAAACAAAGCGAATAAATCTGTTCATAAAATGTTCAAAAATACAGGCGAAATATTGTGTTGACGAATGTTTTAACGTATGATAATATTTAGCGTACTAAAAATTAGGACACTAAATGCAAAGGAGCTGATACCGATATGAAACCAGCCTGCGGACCGGATTTTTTGGGGCCTTTGTTAGGCCACGCGACCCATCTGGCACGGGAACGGATGGATGCCCGGTTATCCCGGTATGACATGACCCCCTCCCAGACCCATACACTGCTGTATCTCAGCAGTCACGGCTACACCGCCCCCCAGCGGGATGTGGTGGAACACCTGCGGGTGCGGCCCTCCACTGCCAACGGTATTCTGGACCGGATGGAGGAAAAGGGCCTGATCCGCCGCACGGCGGATGAAAATGACCAGCGGCAGAAGCAGGTCACAGCCACGGAGAAGGGCCGGGAACTGAACAGTCTGGTGCAGGCTGCCTTTCAGGAGGCGGAAGCGGTCATGGTCAAGGGGCTGCGGCTGGAGGAGACTGAAGCGCTGCGGCTGCTTCTGTATCGCGTTATCGAGAATTTAGAGGAGGACCGAACCACATGCTGAAAAAACTCGGGCCATACGCAAGGCCCTATTCCAAATGGATCGCGGTGGGCGTTCTGTGCAGCGCTGCCGAGGCTATTTTTGAACTGCTGATCCCGCTGGTGATGGCGGATATTGTGAATATCGGCATTGAAACGGCGAATCAGAACTACATTCTGCAAAAGGGCCTTCTCATGATGGGGATGGCCGTCATCTCCCTGTGCTTCGGCCTGGGGGCTGCGGCATCTTCCTCCGTTGCCGGACAGGGTTTCGGTGCGGAGCTGCGGCGGGCAGAATATGAACACATTCAGGATTTTGCCTTTTCCAACATCGAGAAGTTCTCTACCGCGTCCCTTGTGACCCGGCTGACCAATGACGTCAACAATATGCAGATGACGCTGATGATGGGGATGCGGCTGCTGGTGCGGGCCCCGGTGATGCTGGTGGCGGCGCTGGTGCTGTCCATCCGGCTGAGCCGTGACCTGAGCAACGTATTTCTGGTGGTGATCCCCCTGCTGCTGATCGTCATCGTCCTGATCCTCACCAAGGCGGGGCCGCTGTTCCGGTCTCTCCAGGAGCGGACGGACGCCCTGAACCTGGTGGTGCAGGAAAACCTCACCGGCATCCGGGTGGTAAAGTCCTTCGTCCGGGAGGACTATGAGGAGGAGAAGTTCGCCAAGCGCAACGGCGATCTGAAGGAAAGCTCCATGCGGGCCTTCGGCATGGTGGTCATCAATATGCCGGTGATGATGCTGGTGGTTTACAGCACCATCATCGCCGTCATGTGGTTCGGCGGCAAAATGGTCTACGCCGGGACGCTGCCGGTGGGCGACCTGACCGCCTTCTTCACCTATATCACCCAGATTTTGATGTCCTTGATGATGGTTTCCATGATGTTCATGATGATGACCCGGTCCATCGCCTGCGCCAAGCGAATCATTGAGGTGCTGGACGAAACACCTGCCATCACCAATGACCATGCCAAGGCGGACGCCGCCGTGAAGGACGGCAGCATCGACTTTGACCATGTGTTTTTCAAATACAGTGAAACCAGCCCGGAGTGGGTGCTGAAGGATGTGAACATCCACATTCCCAGCGGGGCTACGGTGGGCATTTTGGGAGGCACCGGCAGCGGCAAGACCAGCCTCATGAGCCTGATCCCCCGGCTGTACGAGGCGCAAGAAGGCACCGTCTCCGTAGGCGGACGGCCGGTGGCGGACTACACCATGGAGCATTTGCGGGAGTCCGTCAGCGTGGTGCTGCAAAAGAACACCCTGTTCTCCGGCACCATCCGGGAAAATCTGCTCTGGGGCGATCCCAACGCCACGGAGGACCAGCTTTGGGCCGCCTGCCGCGCTGCCTGTGCCGACGAATTTCTGGAGCGGATGCCTGACGGTCTGGACACCGATCTGGGACAGGGGGGCGTCAATGTCTCCGGCGGACAAAAGCAGCGGCTGTGCATTGCCCGGGCTATTTTGAAAAAACCGAAGGTGCTGATTTTGGACGATTCCACCAGCGCCGTGGATACTGCCACGGATGCGAAGATCCGTCAGGCGTTCCGGCAGGATCTGCCGGGAACCACCAAGCTCATCGTGGCCCAGCGGGTGACGTCCGTCATGGACGCCGACCTGATTCTGGTGATGGATGACGGCGCGGTGGCGGCCCAAGGCACCCACGAGGAACTGATGAAGACCTGCGAGATCTACCGTGAGGTCTACGAATCCCAGCAGGAAGGAGTGAGCATCGGTGGCTGAGAACAATACGAAACGCGGACCGGGCCACGGTCCCGGCGGTCCCCGGGGCGGCTTCCGAAAGCCCAAGGATCTGCGGGGCACCCTAAGCAAGCTCATGGGCTATCTGGGGCGGTATAAGGCGCTGTTGGTGATTGTGGTGATCCTGCTGTTTATCAGCGCCGCCTGTTCCGTGGCAGGCTCCTATCTCATCAAGCCCCTCATCAATGATTATATCCTCCCCGGCGATTTTATCGGCCTTGCCAAAATGCTCTGTGTCATGGCGGGGGTCTACGTTGTGGGGGCGGTGTGCTCCTACGGTTATGCGCGGATCATGGTCCATGTGGCCCAGAACACCGTGGCAAAGCTCCGGGCGGACCTGTTCAACAAAATGCAGAAGCTGCCCCTGAAATTCTTCGATACTCACACCCACGGTGAGCTGATGAGCCGGTATACCAACGATATCGAAACGGTGTCCGAAGCTTTGAACAACAGCTTCGCAAGCCTCATTTCCTGCTCCCTGACCTTTGTGGGCACAGTCATGATGATGATCGTCCTCAGTCCCATCCTGACGGCCATCACCGCCGTGATGCTGGGGGTCATGCTGCTGGTGGTGAAAACCATCGGCGGCCGCAGCCGCCGGTACTTTGCCGCCCAGCAGAAGGCCATCGGCGCGGTGAACGGCTATATCGAGGAGATGATCGAGGGCCAGAAGGTCATCAAGGTCTTTAACCACGAGGCGGCGGCCAAGGCGGGCTTTACCGGGTTGAACGATACCTATCGGGACGCCGCCACCCGGGCGCAGGCCTACGCCGGGGCCATGATGCCCGCCATGGGGAACCTGAGCCACATCAACTATGCTATCACCTGCTGCATCGGCGGCCTGCTGGCCATCCGCACCGGCGATCTGGGCGGGCTCTCCGCCTTTTTGCAGTACACCAAGCAGGTGAGTCAGCCCATCACCCAGATCTCTCAGCAGGTGAACACCATCCTCTCCGCCGTGGCCGGCGCGGAGCGGGTCTTTGAGATCATGGAGGCGGAGCCGGAGGTAGATGACGGCAAGGTGACACTGGAGCGGGTGAAGGAAAACCCGGACGGCACCCTCACCGAGGCAAATTATGACACCGGGGCGTGGGCGTGGAAAAAGCCGGACGGCAGTCTGGTGCCCCTGCGGGGGGATGTGCGGTTCGACCATGTGGTGTTTGGTTACGATGACCGAAAGATCATCCTCCATGACATTTCCCTCTTTGCCAAGCCCGGTCAGAAGATCGCCTTTGTAGGCTCCACCGGCGCCGGAAAGACCACTATCACCAGCCTTATCAACCGGTTCTATGAGATCCAGTCCGGCACCATCACCTATGACGGCATCAATGTTCGGGACATTCAGAAAGACTCTCTGCGGCGGTCACTGGGCGTGGTCCTGCAGGATACCCACCTCTTTACCGGCACGGTGGCAGACAACATCCGCTATGGCCGTCTGGACGCCACCGACGAGGAGGTGGAGGCCGCGGCCCGGCTGGCGGGAGCGGACGGCTTCATCCGCCACCTGCCTGACGGTTATCAAACGGTCCTCACCAGCGAGGGCGGCAGCCTCAGCCAGGGCGAGCGGCAGCTTTTGAACATCGCCCGCGCCGCCTGCGCCAACCCGCCGGTGCTGATTTTGGACGAGGCCACCAGTTCCATCGACACCCGGACGGAAAAGCTCATCGAAAAGGGCATGGACCGGCTGATGGCGGGGCGCACCGTGTTCGTCATCGCCCACCGGCTCTCCACCGTCCGTAACTCCAAGGCCATTATGGTTCTGGAGCAGGGCAGCATCATCGAGCGGGGCGACCACGAGGACCTGCTGGCCCAGCACGGCCGCTACTACCAGCTCTACACCGGTCAGGCTGAACTGGCGTAAGAAAAGCACCGCCATATAGGAAAGTCCCTGCGTACATAGTACGCAGGGACTGAGGCTGTCGATAAAGTAGTAAATTCTCCGCGACGGAAAGGAAGGGTGTGCGCGGGAAACCCAAGAAGGGTGTCCTGCGCTATTGAAATCCTTAGTTTTCAGAACTTTTATAAAGTTCTGAAAACTGGCTCAGCGGGGAGAAAAGACTTTTTCGACACGCTGAGTCCCTGCGTACATAGTACGCAGGGACTTTTTGATGGTATTGGGTATGTTGGCCGGTCAGACCAGCTTTTCAAAATAGAAGAAGGTCTCGTCCTCTCCATTCCGCCGCATACAGGCGGACAGCATCTTGTAGGATGCCTCATTTTCCTTGTAGCACTTTGCCACGATCCGGCTCAGATTCACCTGATACAGACCCCATTCCGCAGCACACCGGAAAGCTTCGGTGCCGTAGCCGTTTCCGGCATAGGCCTTATCGATCCGGCAGCCCAACTCCGCGCTGCCCCGGTAGTCGAAGTTATAGAGCACCGCCTCACCGATGAGCGTTCCATTCAGCCGCACGGCGAAGTTTACCGCCATCCGATTTTCAAAATCCCGGCGGGCCACGTCATAAAAGCTGCGCTCTGTCACAGGCGCGCCCAGACCGCCTACATCGTCATAACCCCACCAGCGGTTTCGGTCACTGTCCAGCACCAATGCATTATAGGCAGGGATGTCCGCCTCCGTGATGGCGGAAAGGGTCAGTCGCTCGGTTTTCAGTTCCGGAATCGCGGAAACGTGCCGCAGCAGCTCGTTCTGAGGCAGGAAATGATACTTGGGAGCCAACTTTGCCGGGCCGTATTGCAGCTTGGAGGTCCGCAAACCCCGGTCCCCGGCATCATCCTCCCGGTTCACATAGGCGCAGCCGTCACCAAAGGCAGCCACCTCCGCCTGTACCATGGCGGGATATGCGCCGGCATAGGAATAGAGGGCCTTTTCAATGTGGATGATGAGGGTCTCACCGCATTTTTCGCAGAGAGACAGGGCAATCAGCTTTTCTCCGTCGAACATGCCGCCCCGCAGGAGCCAGGGCTTGTCCGGCATGGCCATCATCTTTTTGGAGAGTTCCAGCTCCGCCATGGCCTTGCTGCCGCTGTCCTTGGGAAATTCCGCCTTAAAATCTACCCAGAACTGTTCAATAGCCTCAGCATCCGCCTTGGCGCTAATGGGCCGGAACTCCGCATTGGGCCATTGGGCGTAGAACTTTTTGATGTGGTTCCGCTGGCCGGAATACCGCCGTCCGGCAAAGAGCTGGAGGTCCTCTTTGTAGTACAGATAGTCCCGCCAGGTACGGATGTTGCTCACCCGCACATAAGGATACCGGGATAGCAGTACAGGGGCTTTTTCCTCCGGCACGATGGAGATCTCCGGCTGAATACCCGTTTCCATGCAGTAGGCTTCAATGGCGGACAGGGCTGCGTCCTCATCCCCATCCGGTCCGGCCACCGGATAATCGAAGGATACCCGTCCCTCGCTTTCGCACCGGATGATCAGGCAGCCTGCCGCCTCCGCCCAGGCATAACGCAACGCGCTCCGCCACATGAGCTTGACACCGGCGGAGTATTCGCATAGCGCGTAATCGCAGTTTTCATAATAGCGCCGCAGCATGGCCGCGTCCCGCACCGTAACGTTTTTAAATGTCAGCATAAATCCTCGCTTTGATCGGTTTTCTCTATCATACGCCTGAAACGGGCGGACGATACAGTCGCTTTTGCAACTTTTTCAAGAAAAAGTTGCCGGTCCAGATGAAAACTCCCCCGGAATTCCGGGGGAGAGGCTGGTTAGGTCATTTGCTTGCGGCGGCTGAGGTTCATAGTGCCGTCCTGCATGGCGTTCAGGGAATCCAGACTCTTACCGGTGCCCAGCACCACGCAGGAAATGGCGTCATCCGCCACAGTGGTGTGAATGCCGGTGCGGGCGGTGACCAGCTTATCGAAGCCGTACACCAGGCTGCCGCCGCCGGTCATGATAATACCGTTGGTGGACACATCCGCCACCAGCTCCGGGGGCGTCCGCTCCAGAACGGAGTGAATGGCCTCCATAATGCGCTCCACCGGCTCCTCGAAGGCGTCCATCATCTCCGTAGAGCTGACGGTCACGACCTTGGGAAGGCCCGTCAGCAGGCAGCGGCCCTTCACGTCCATGGTCTCTTCCTCGTCCTTGGGGAAGACACAGCCGATCTGCTTCTTCATTTCCTCGGCAGTGCGCTCGCCCACCAGCAGGTTGTGCTTGCGGCGCATATACTTCACCACGGCCTCATTCAGCTGGTCGCCGGCGATCTTGATAGAGGCGGATTCCACCACGCCGGAGAGGGAGATCACGGCGATATCTGCCGTACCGCCGCCGATGTCCACCACCATGTGGCCGTCGGGCTGGGTGATGTCAATGCCTGCGCCGATAGCGGCGGCCACAGGCTCCTCGATCAGGTAGACCTTCCGGGCGCCGGCCTGGATGCCTGCGTCGATGACGGCGCGCTCCTCGACCTCCGTGATGCCGGAGGGCACGCAGATGATGACCCGGGGCTTGAAGAAGGAGAAGCCCGCCACCTTGTGGATGAACTCTTTCAGCATCCGCTCCGTCATGTCATAGTCGGAGATCACGCCCTCCCGCAGAGGACGGATGGCGATGATGTTGCCGGGGGTACGGCCCAGCATGGCCTGGGCGTCGGTGCCCACCTTCAGAAGCTTACCTGTGGTCTTGTCCATCGCCACCACAGAGGGCTCATTGAGGACAACGCCCTTGCCCTTTACATATACCAGAACGGAAGCGGTACCCAGATCGATACCGATATCTTTTGCAAACGTCATATTGACACCTCGCTGCACTTTCTGCAAGTCTATTATAAGCGGTTTTTCAACACACAATCATACATTTTCTATTATACGTGTGCTTTTCCCTGATTGCAAGACGCTATCTGTTAATTTTTTTCCTTTTTCTCCCGGTTTGGCGTTCTTGCTGCCGTCAGACAGAGGATGGAGGCAGCCCCATTGTCCCGCAGTACCCGAACACACTCGGACAAAGTGGCTCCGGTGGTGTGGATATCGTCGATGAGCAGGATTCGTCGATCCCGGATCAGTTCCGGGTCCGCAGGATCGTAAACGCCCAGCACATTGGCCCGCCGGGCGGCTTCTCCCTGCAATCCGGACTGGGCGGGATTGTCCTGCACCTTCACCAGCAGTTGCACCGGCCGGGTGTCCCAATGGCGGCAGACGGCCTCCGCCAGCAGCCGGGACTGGTCATACCCGCGCGTTTCCAGACGCTTCTGGCTCACCGGTACCCAAGTTACCGTGTCGAATTCTCCACCGAACCGTTCCGCCGCACACCGGGCCAAAAGCTCACCAAAGGGCTCCGCCAGAGCGGAGCCGCCCCGGAATTTCAGACGCAGCAAAGCCTCCCGCACCGCGCCCTCATACCAGAGCGGGGCGGCGCAGGTCAGGTCCTTGTCGGTCATGACCACCTGTTCCTCCGGAAGCCACGGCAGGTCCTTCTCGCACTTGGAGCAGATGCCCACAGCGTCCAGGACTTTGCCGCAAAAGGGGCATTTCGGAGGGAAGAAGAGATTGATGAGAGATTCAAAAAACCTGTTCATTTTTTCTTCCGTGGATAAGGCTTCGGCTCATCGGTCAGGCCAACTAAATAGTCGATGCTGACGCCATAGTATTCGGCCAATTTGATGATTGCGTCCAGCGGATACCGTGAAACGCCAATTTCGTATTGGCTATATGTGTTTTGGCTGACATGGAGCACGTTCGCAACGTCTTTCTGCGTGAGGCCTCTGTCGTTTCGCAAATCTCGGATTCTTCCATATTTCAATATCTCAGTTCGCATATACATCACCTAAAACGAGTATATGTATCTTGAAATAAGATATTTTTACTTTATCTGGAAATCAGATAAAACCGTCTGCTCCCGCAGAGGGCAGTTCCCACTACGGGGCAAGGGGAAGGGGCCTTTGGCGCAAAGGCCCCTCCCCCTTAGACCCCCA
>OLFV01000224.1_pt1 | contig 69369 bp, 57 predicted proteins | sample 1605551 | NCBI WGS metagenome assembly OLFV01 (sample SAMEA3888922, study PRJEB22519) | human gut metagenome | biome: human gut; feature: human-associated habitat; material: faeces | place: Denmark | collected 2011 | reverse complement strand
CCTGTCCGTCGGCCGCTTCAGTCAGTCGGCGGATGGGGCGACTGTGGATTGAAACCTGCCTGAAGCCGGCGCGGCGTCTAGTTTCTGACGCCTTCCTTCATCCATGAACGGATGACATAGACGGTCTGCTCGATATTGCGCTCGGCCAGTTGAAGAGCGCGGGCCTTGATGTCGTCGAGGCTGAGGCCGGATTCCAGACCGTAGCCACCGTCCTCGCCGGATTCGGACAGCGCGCGGGCGTTTTCTTCCGCAGCGCGCGCTTCCTGTTCCTGCGCCTCGTACAGGGCGTACTGCTCCTCGGCCGCGGGCAGCCCTTCCAGCCCTTCCAGCACTTCCCCCGCTTCCACCTTGGGCCGCACCAGGGCCAGCACCACGGGCCGCACCACCAGCATGATGAAGAGGAAGGAGATAAAGGCGATGAGCAGCGGGCGTCCCATGCGCTCGGCAAACTGGGCCAGCAGTTCCGCCGCATTGGGCTCGGCGGGGATGTCGTTTTCCCCGAAGGCCATGTTGCTCACTTCTATGGTGTCGCCGCGCGCGGCGGAGAAGCCTACGGCATTGGCCACCAACTGGCGGATCTGTTCGAGTTCCTGCTCGGTGCGCGGAGTGTACTGCCATGTTCCGTCAGCGTTTTTCGCATAGGAGCCGTCCACGGCCACGGCCACGGTCAGGCGGGTGATTTCACCCATCTGCCCGACAATATTGTGTTCTTCCTTGTTGATTTCATAGTTCAGGGTACGCGATTCGCGGTTGCCTTCCTGACTGCTGAGAGAGCCTCCCAGACCGTCGCCCCGGAAGTTGACGTCGGTAGATCCGCCTTCAAGGTTGGCCCGACCGGTCTGCTGTTCTTCCGAGCGCTGCTCGGAACGTACCACCGAGGTATCCGGATCGTAGATTTCCCTGCGGATGGTGCGCTGGCTGTAATCCAGCGTGGCGTTGACCTTGGCGATCATCTTGCCGGGGCCGAGCACGGGGGCAAGAAGTTCGTTGATGCGGTGTTCCAGGCTGCTTTCCAGCTTGAGGCGGTATTCCAGATGGGCGTTGTTCAGGCCGGTGGTTTCGTCTTCCGGCGCAAAGAGTACCTTGCCGCTGCTGTCCGTGATGGATACATGCCCTTCATCCAGTCCTTCCACGGCCATGGTCATCAGATTGACCATGCCCTTGATTTCGCGCGGTGCTATCTTGGCGGAAGGCTCCCTGAGCCGGACGACCACGGAGGCGGAGGGCGGCTGCTGTTCCTCAATGAACAGGCTGCGCTGCGGAATGACCAGATGAACGCGGGCGCTTTCCACATTGGGAAATTCGCTTATGGTGCGGGAAAGCTCGCCCTGCAGGGCACGCTGATAATTGATGCGCTGCACGAATTCCGTCTGTCCCATCTGCACGGTGTCAAAAATTTCAAACCCGATGCCCTGCCCCACCAGATTGCCTTCGCCTGCGATTTTGATGCGCATGTCATAGACCGAGTCTGCCGGGACAAGCACGGTAGCGCCGTTGTCTTCCAGACGATAGGATATCTTTTCCGTCTGAAGCATGCTGACGACGCGGTTGGCGTCTTCCGGGCTGAGCTTGGTGTACAGGGGGCGGTAGTCGGGGCGGGTGACCCACAGCAGAAAGGCGGCGAAGACGGCGAACAGCAGCGCCGTGACGCCGACAACGGCGATGCGTTGAACCTTGCCGAGCCGTGACCATGCGTCGCGTGTTTTGTCGACGGCGTTTTGCACATGGGCGTTCATCAAAAATTCCTCTATGGTTTGAAACCTCCCCCGTCAGGGGGAAAAGAACTCCGGAACACAGGGTTCCTTCCGGCAGATGTTTTCAGGAGCAGAAAGCTCTAGAACTGCAGCTTGCTGAGTTCCCGGTAGGCTTCAAGCACCTTGTTGCGCACGGCTGACGTAAGATTGACGGCCAGGCTGGCCTTCTGCATGGAGATCATGAGTTCATGCACGTTCTGCGTTTCGCCGGAGGCGAACGAGGTGATCATCTGGCTCTTTTTGGTCTGAAGATCGTTGACCGCGTTCAGGGAATCGTGGAGCGTGTCGGAAAAGCTGGTCGCGGAGACGGGCTTTGCCGGGGCGGTTTCCTCATGTTTCCTGTTAAGGCTGGTCTGCGCCTTCTGAAAGTCGGCAAGGGCGTTGCTGTATGCCTGGATGGCTGTCGTGGAAATGCTCATGGCGTTTCTCTCTGTACTTGATGTTGTGCGGTTCGATGAGGAGGGAACGGCTGCCGTTCCAGCCGTGAAGACGCGCCTCGTTCGTTTAGCTGCGGCCTATTTCCAGCGCCTTCATGTACATCGCCTTCACCGTGTCCACAGTGGTGGCGTTGGCTTCGTAGTTGCGCTGGGCCGTCATCATGTTGGCCATTTCCTCCACGACGTTGATGTCGGGGTATTCCACAAAACCCTCTGCATCGGCGTCGGGATGGCCGGGTTCGTACACGCGGCGGGTGGGCCTGTTGTCCAGTGCGACGCCCATGACGCGGACCCCCTTGACTTCCCGGTCGAGCGCGGTGCGCATGTGAACCCCGAAACGGTTGTCGAGATCGCTGGTGGCCTTGATCACGGTCTTGCGGATATAGGGGCCGTTTCCGCCGGGCATCCGGGTAGTCTTGGCGTTGGCCAGGTTCATGGCGGTGACGTTGAGCTGAGTGCGGTCCGCGCTCATGCCGGACGCGCCGATATCCAGTGCTGTCATGAAATCCATGATTACTTGCTCCCTTCCTGAATAACCTGACGTATGCCGTCAAAGCTGCTCTTGGTGATCTGCGAAAGCGCGTTGTACTGGAGCTGGTTCTTGGCCATCTTGACCATTTCCTTGTCCAGATTCACGCGATCCTCGCCGTGCGCGACACGCAGCTGGGGGTGTTTCCACCACTGGGGGCCGAACTTGTCCGGATCAAAGGAGGCGGGCATGTGGCCGTCGTCCGTATGGGTCATCCTGCCCTTCGCGTCCAGGTTGAGAGCCGACTGCAGTTCTTCCTCGAAATCCAGCTCGCGAGGCAGATATTTGGGCGTGTTCACGTTGGCGATGTTGCCCATGATGACGTTCTGCCGCTGGAGCTGCATGTTCATCACGGAGCCGACCAGGCTTACATGTGATTCTGTCAGGCTTTTCATGTCTTTCTCCCGCGGCTGGCGCCGCATGTTGGCGAAATTCTGCGCGGGATAAAGCAAGAATTGTTCCAATTATTATTTAACAATATAAAACAATATGTTATACTGGTATGTGAAGTCGGAAAAAAGAAGGGCCGTCAGCTCTCTGACGGCCCGGAGGCTGCCGGCAAGGTCCGCAGCTCCGAAGGGCGGGAGCAGGACGCGGCCCTGCCGCGCCGCAAGCGGCAGATTTTCGTGCCTTTCCGCCAGGCCGCAAGGAGGCCTGACGGCGCGAACACCGCAGGGCGGGTGGAGTTTCAGTCTGGCCGTTTGAAGAGCATCCTCACGGAGAGGAACGCGGGACGGAAAGCCTGCCCGCTCCATCCGGACAGGGGATGACCCGGCTTCAGCCCCAGATTTCCCGCAGCAGCGCGTCGTGCTTGCGCATCAGAGCCAGTTCCGCGTCGGGAACCAGCACGTTGAGGCAGCGCCCTTCCAGCCAGCGGCGACGGACTTCCGTCGCATTGACGTCCATGCGCGGCAGCGGCATGTAGACGCAGCGCATGCCGGGAAACAACGGCGCCAGGGGCACGTCCGTCCGCGTATCGTCTCCCGCTTCCGGTTCTGCCCCGCGTCCGTTCCATATCCGGGGCCAGAAGCGCGCTCCGGCGGCTTCAAAAAGCCTTCTGCCCGCGCCTTCGCGCGGGACAATCACGAGATTGGCGAAGGCCGGGAGTTCAAGCCCCCGCTTCCATGTGTCAAGCTGCGCGAAATCCTCTACCCCGAGCATGAGGTACAGTTCATCCGGGCGGGAAACCACGCCGCGCCTGCGGAATTCGTCCATGGATCGCCATGTGTAGGAAGGGCCGTGCAGCTCGCCTTCCAGCGTGCAGACTTCAAGCAGCGGAATGCCCTTTGCCGCCGCGCGCAGAAGCTCCACCCGCAGCTCGAAGGGCAGCAGCCCGCGCGCCGCCTTGTGCGGAGGAACGGAATTGGGCATGAGCAGCACGCGGTCAAGGCCGAGGCGTTCGCCCACCTCCACGGCGTGACGCACATGCGCGCCGTGTACGGGATTGAACGTGCCCCCCAGTACGCCGATGCCGCCCATGTCAGCTCCGCACCTGCCCCTGACCGAATACCACGAACTTGGTGGTGGTCAGTTCGCGCACACCCATGGGGCCGTAGGCATGAAGCTTTGAGGTGCTGATGCCGATTTCCGCGCCGAGGCCGAGCTGTCCGCCGTCATTGAAGCGCGTCGAGGCGTTGACGGCCACCATGGAGGCGTCGGCCTCGCGCAGAAATCGCATGGCGCGGACATGATCCCGCGTGCAGATGATTTCCGTATGGCGTGAACCATAGCGGGCAATGTGCGCCAGCGCCTCATCCATGTTTTCCACCACGCGCACCGCCAGAACAAGGTCATGAAATTCCCGGCCCAGATCGTCTTCCGTCTGCGGCTTTGCGCGCGCGCCCAGCAGGGGGAGTGAACGGGGACATGCCCGGAATTCCACGCCTGCGCCGCCGAGCCTTTCTCCGACCATGGGCAGGAAACGGGCCGCCTCCGTCCGGTGTACCAGCAGGCATTCCAGCGCGTTGCAGACGCCGGGCCGCTGGACCTTGCCGTTGAACACGATATCCAGCGCCTGCGGAAGATCCGCGCCTTCGTCCACAAACGCATGGCATACGCCCATGAAATGCCTGAGCACGGGCATGGCGGCCTCGGCGGCGACAGCCCGCACCAGGGCTTCGCCTCCGCGCGGAATGAGGACATCCACGAATTCGTCCATCCTGCACAGGATGCCGACCGCCGCGCGATCCGTCACGTCAATGAGCTGAACCGCCCCGGCGGGCAGGCCCGCTCCGGCCAGAGCCTCGCTCAGCAGGGAGCCGAGGGCGAGGTTGGAGCGCAGCGCCTCGGAGCCGCCGCGCAGCAGCACGGCGTTGCCCGCTTTCAGACAGAGGATGGAGGCGTCTATGGTGACGTTCGGGCGCGCCTCGTAGATCATGCTCACCACGCCCAGCGGCACCCGCATGCGGCCCACCAGCAGCCCGTTGGGGCGCTGCCACTGGCTGTCCATCGCGCCCACGGGGTCGGGCAGGGCCGCGACGAAACGGCAGGCGTCCGCCATTTCGCGGATGGTTCGATCCGTCAGGGCAAGACGGTCCAGACGGGGAGCATCCAGCCCCGCCGCGCGCGCGGCGGAAAGGTCTTCGGCGTTGACGGCGAGCAGAAGTTCCCGGCGTTCCTCCAGCAGCCCGGCGAGCAGTTCCAGGAAGCGCGTCTTCGCGCCGGGGCCTGCGGCGGCCATGAGGCGGGACGCCTCCCGGGCAGCGCGTCCCATGGCGTGCAGGCGTGCTTCCAGTTCGGCGTGAGGCAGCGTGGGGGCTTTGTGTTCGGGGCGTGCGGACATGGAAATTCCTCCGTATGGGCGGCGGGGCCGGAAAAGGGGCGGCGGAAAACCGGAACGCCGGAGAGACATGCGCGGCGTTCCGGCCCTGTCCGCTTTCATACGGCGGAGCGGGGCCGCGCGCAAGTCCGGCAGACAGATTGACATTTTTGTAAGCTTTATCTAGCCTGCAGGCCGCATTCTCCGGTTCCGGCGTCCGGAATCGTTCCGTCCGATTTTTCCGGGCAGACGCCCGGCACGGCATATGCCGCGCATAACGGCTCAAAGGAGCTTTTCATGGCTATCAAGAAACCCCAGGTGCTTTCCTCGCCGTCCTCTCCGGTCCAGGTTCCGGCCGACATTCCCGGCATGGCCGCCGCGCAGATGCTGAATGAAATGAAAGCCGAAGTCAGCCCTGAAGCCGCTCCGCTGTGGAATTTCGTGCTGGGGCACGCAAGGCGGATTGCGCTGGCGGTGGTTCTGATCATCGCGGCCATACTCGGCGCCGCAGGCTGGAAGTGGCACAGCCAGAATCAGGCGCAGGAAGCGAAGATGGAGCTGGGCCGGATCAGCGCCATGGCCGATCCCGCCGCGCGCTATGCCGCACTCCAGAGTTTCGCCGCCAAGGCTCCGGCGGAAATTTCCCGCGCGGTCAGCCTGGAGCTGGCCTCCACCGCCGTGGCGCTGGAGCGCTGGGACGACGCCGCGCAGGCCTACGGGCGCATCGCAAGGGAAGATGACGGCGGGGAACTTTCCCCCCTGGCCGTCACCGCATGGCTGAACCGCATTGATCTGCTGCTGCGTCAGGGCAAGGCCGGAGACGCTCTGGGTGAAATGGAAGGCGTTCTTCCCCGCGTGCCCGCCGCGGTCAGACCTCTTGCGCTGACCCTGCTCGGAGCGGCCGCGGAACAGGCCGGAGACAGGGCCCGCGCCGTCAGCGCCTACGAGGAGTTCATCAAGACCCTGCCTCCGACCGACTCCGCCCAGGCCGGGTATTACAAAGCCCGCATCGCCGCGCTGAAGTAGGCGGGAACATGCCCGAACCGCAAGATTTTGTCCCCGCGTCCGCCGCTGCGGACAAGGAGATGGCCCCCTGGCTGGAATCGCTGCGGCTTATGGCCGGCACGCTGGGGCCGCGGCGTCCTTTTCTGCCCGCCCTTACGGATCTGCTGCGCATGCTTGCCTCCCGGCACGCTTTTCTGCGCGCGCATCTGGTGCTTTTCGAGCCGGAGACCGGGCTGCTGCGGCTTTGCCTGGCGGATGCCCCTCCCCGCGCCAGCCACGGTGAATACACGCCGGGGGTGGGCGTTACCGGGCAGGTGTTCGCCACGGGCAAGCCGGTGATTGTGGAAAGAATGCAGGGGCATCCGCTGTTCCTGAGTCTGCTTTTCGAGCGGACGGAGGAGGAATTGCGCGCGCTTTCCTTCATCAGCGTGCCCATTCTTGCTCCCTCCGGCTCCGGAGCCGCACTTTCTCCGGGCGAGGTACTCGGCACGCTCAATGCCGATACGCGCTTTCTGTCCCGCGAGGATCTGGAACTGCGCTGTCTGTTTCTCCGGGTGGTGGCCGCGCTGATCGCCAACGAGGCGGCGTATCTGCAGGAGGAAATGGCCCGTCAGCGCCGTCTGCCGCTTGGTGACGGGGAGCGGGACGAAGACGCCGCGAACGGAGGGGGGGATCGCGCCGCGCTGATCGCCCAGTCCAAGGTCATGCGGCATATCCTCGAGCGGGCGGCTCATATGGCGCAGGGGCGCGCGCCCATACTGCTGCGCGGTGAGCCGGGCGTGGGCAAGGAGCGCCTGGCATTCCGCATCCATGCCGGCAGCCCGCGCCGCGACATGCCCTTTCTCGTCTGTCACTGCGGCGCGCTGGCCCCGGAGCGTCAGGATGCCGAACTGCGCGGCTACCAGAAAGGGGCGTTCCTCGGCGCTTCCCAGACGCGCAAGGGCATCTTTGAACAGGCGAATCTCGGAACGCTGTTTCTGGACGCGGTGGAGGCCCTGACTCTGCCCGCGCAGCGGGCGCTGCTGCATCTGCTGCAGGAACACGAGGTCACGCGCATGGGCGCGGATGATCCGGTCAGGGCCGATGTCAGGATTATCGCCGCGTCGGGGGCCAATCTGGAAGAGCTGGCCGCAAAGGGGGAGTTTCTGCCCGATCTGCTGGCCCGTCTGGAACTTTCCTCTCTGCATGTTCCGCCGCTCCGCGAACGGCGGGAAGATATCATTCCTCTTGCGGAGCATGTGCTGCGCCGCTATGCCGCCGAACGGCAGGAGGAGGGCATCAGGCGCATTTCCTACCCCGCGCTGGAACTCCTGACCCGCTACTACTGGCCGGGCAACGTGTCGGAACTCAAGAACTGCCTGCTGCGCGCCGCTCAATACTCCGAGGATCAGGTGATCCGTGCGGGGGATCTGCCTCCCTCCCTTCAGACGGCGGAAAGCTCGGCCACCGAGGCGGGGCTTTCCCTCGGCGACGCTGTGACCCGCTTTGAAAAGGAACTGCTGGTGGACGCCCTGATCAAGGCCGGAGGCAATATGCTCAAGGCCGCGCGGGACCTGAAGTCCAGTTACCGCATTGTCAACTACAAGGTGAAGAAATACGGTATTGACCCGCACCAGTTCGCCTTTCGCAGCGGGCAGCAGTAGCGCATTCCTGCCGTGCAGACGTCCGCGGCGTGCCTTTCCTGTCCGTATGACTTCGATGGCGGAATACGCCGGAAGCGGCCGCAATCCGCCTGCGGCCGCCTTTTGACAGGAGGGGAGAGGGCGGCTACACTCCGCGGACAGGGCGTCTCCATGAGAGACGGGGGCATGAGGCATGAAAGCCCGGCCGGGGTATTTTCGGCTTGAAAATGTTCCCGGAGCGGAGCGAGATTCATCTCTGCTCTCCCCATCCGTAAGGAGCTTCGCGCTGACGGCCGGGGACGCCGCTGTGCCCCCTGTCCGGGGTCGCCGCAGTTCACTTGCGGCGTATGACTCCGGCTTCAGGCGTGAAACCTGCGGGTCAGACATGGGGTTCTGGCCGGCAGATATTTTCAATGGCAAACGCTCTGGAATCTTGAAACAGCCCCGGCGTATGTGCGGATCGGCCGCAGGATGCAGCGATGGATCTCTTCAACTTCGATCCCAACGCCATGTTGAGCTTCCTGCTCACCTTCATGCGGGTGAGCGCGGTACTCTTCATTCTGCCCGTGTTTGAGGCGGACGGCCTGCCCCCCCAGTGGAAGGCGGCGCTCTGTCTGGTACTGACCATGGCCATCTGGCCCACCGTCAGCCTGCCGGGCGCGCAGATGCCCGCCCACCCGTTCAATATCGCCCTCATCCTGCTTGGAGAAATCGTGCTGGGCCTCATTCTGGGGCTGGCGCTCAAGTTTTTTTTCATGGGAGTACAGGCCGGAGGAGAACTGATTGCCATGCAGGTGGGATTCAGCATGATCACCTTTGCCGATCCGTCCAGCGGCAACCAGACCGGAGTCATCGCGCACCTCCTGTACACCGTGACCCTGCTCGTCTTTCTGTGCCTTGACGGTCATCTGTATCTGTTCAGCGCCTTTACCCAGACGTTCCGCTACATTCCGGCGGGCGGGCTGTTTCTCGGCGACGGAATTTTCCGCCAGATCATGTCGCTGAGCGTGATGCTCTTTTCCCTGGCCCTGAAAATCATCGGGCCGGTCATGGCGTCTCTGTTTCTTGTCGAACTGGGACTCGCGCTCATGACCAGAGCCGCGCCGCAGATGCACATCATGGAAGTCGGCTTTCCCGTCAAGATCGCGGTGGGCTTTATTTTCGTATCCCTGATATTTTCCATGCTGGCGGAAGATGTGCGTCAGTATGTGCTGGGTCTTGATGATCTTTTCCTCAACCTCCTGCGTGCGCTTGCCCCGCCCGGAGCCGGTACTCCGTAACATGATGATTCGGAACGCCGGCCGTCAGGGCAAGCCTGGCGAAGCCGCCGCGAGCGCGCCGGAACCGCGCTTCCGGCGAAGCGGGCATAACGTCGGATACAGCATATTCAATGTCATGCGGCATCAGAATTTTTGCTTTGAAGATATTCCCCGATCTGGGGGGGCAGCCCGCAGGGCATGCGGGAACGGCAGGACAGACGGTGAAGGCGTGAAAGCTGCGGATCGGTACACAGGGGTGTGCTCCGCAGATACGTTCAATGGCAGAATGATCCGAGAGGGCGATTCGTGAAGGATCCCAGCAAAACAGAGCGGGCGACACCCAAGCGGCGCAACAAGGCCAGAAGGGAAGGCAATGTCCCCAAATCGCAGGAGATGACCAAGACGGTCACCATCGTCGTGGGCCTGTTGGGCATGTATCTGTATTTTCCGGTCATTGTCGAGCATGTTTCCCGGGTATTCCGCTATTTCTTCGCCAACGTGGCCACCATGCCGGTCACGCAGGAAAGCGCCTACGCCGTGTTCACCCTGGCCGTGAAGGAAACCGCGATCATGGTGCTGCCGGTCATGCTGGCGCTGGCCCTGGGGGCATATGCGTGTCTGCGCGTTCAGGTTGGCAAGCTGTGGACGACAAAGGTTTTCAAGCCGAAATTCAAGTTCCTGAACATCATCGGCGGGCTGAAGCGGATATTTTTCTCACCACAGACCTTCGTCCGCCTGGGAAAGAGCGCGCTGCTCGCAGCCGTGATCGGGTTTGTGCCCTATGCGTTCATCCGGAGCGAGATGGAGAATTTTCTGCCGCTCTATCACGAGAACGCGGCGGGACTTGGCGCGTACATGCTGCGCATGGGCTTCAGGATGACGCTGTACACTCTGGCTCCGATGGTGGTCATCGCCGTGGCGGATCTTGTCTGGACGCGCTTCCAGTACGAGGAAAACCTCAAGATGAGCAAGGATGAAGTCAAGGATGAGCGCAAGCAGGCGGAAGGCGACCCGAAAATCAAGCAGCAGCAGCGGCAGAAGATGATGGCCTTCATCGCCAAGCGCATGATGAAGGAAGTTCCCCGGGCCGACGTGGTCATCACCAACCCCACTCATTATGCCGTGGCCTTGCGGTACGACCCTACCGTCTGCCCCGCTCCGCTTGTGGTGGCCAAGGGCATGAACAAGGTGGCGGAACGGATCAAGCTCATCGCGCGGGAACATCATGTGCCCATACGGGAAAACCGGCCTCTGGCCCAGAGCCTTTACAGGCTGGTGGAGGTGGGGCAGCCCATTCCCGAGGAACTGTACAAGGCGGTGGCGGCGGTGCTTGCCCAGATATGGAAGATGCAGGGCAAAATGCCGCAGCGTCCGGGGCAGGGGCCGGGCAGCGCATCTCCCGGAGCGTAGGCGGCGCAGAGCAGCGCGGGAGCGGTGCCGGGCGAGTTTGCGGCGGCAGGCGTGCGCCGGCGATGCCGGATCGCCGGGAGCATCCGCCGCTCCAACGCTCTGCGGAATCGGGCAGGGAGAGACTCGTCTCCGCATCCGCAAAACGCTCCGCGCTGACGGCCAGGGGCGCCGCGACATCGGAGCATCCGCAATTCACCTGCGGCGTCAAGCTCCGATGGAGGTGTGAAACCTGCGGGCCGGGGGGGCCTGGCCGGCAGATATGTTCAATAACAAGCCGCGCTACTGAAGCAGCGGCGTGGCCGCGGGCAGCACGGCCAGGAGCAGTTCCGGCATGGCGGCAAGGGAGACGGCCGGATACGCATGGTCGGCTCCGGAATCGGACGGAAGGCAGTCCCTGACTCCGCACAGGCGGACAAGCCTTTCATGCGTTTTGTCCAGCAGCGCATTTCGTTCGGAGAGAGGAACGGCGCAAATCTGCTCCAGAGGGGAGCCGGCAGGGGAAGAGACGCGCGTCCTCCTGAAAGAGGGCGGAAGGTGGGCGGATGTTTTTCTGGCGGACATGGCTTTCCCTCGTCATGATGAAGATGCCGCGCATTAAGCATGAATCGTGCCAATGGGTGAAAAACGCTGTGTTCCGGCGGCGGGCCTTCCGGGAGTCCGGAAAGGCGGCGGAAAGTTGACGCACCCGTATTCGTTCTTGACCGGAAGGCCGAGTTCGGGAAGGATGCGAATCTGTTGCGAACGATATGCAAGGAAGGGCCGAATTTGCCATGAACGCGATGGAACCATTGGAAAATGCCATTCTTACCCTTTCGCAAAAGGGCTTCTGCTGCAGCCAGATTCTGGCGCTGCTCATCCTGGGGGCGCAGGGCAGGGAAAACCCGGATCTTGTGCGCTCTCTGGCCGGGCTGTGCCACGGCATCGGCCAGAGCGGAGACGCCTGCGGCATTCTTACCGGAGGCTGCTGCGTACTTTCCTATCTGGTGGGGCCGGACGCCGAGGACGGCGTGGCCATGCCGGAAGCCAAAATCGTCCAGGAAGAGTTCGTGGACTGGTTCCGTGCCGCATGTGAGGAAAAATGGGGCAGTATCCACTGTGCGGACATCATCGGGGAGGACAATCCGGAAGGGCCTGACAAAAGCCGCTGCCGTGAACTGCTGGCCCAATCCTGGACGCGCCTGCTGGGGATTCTGACCATGCACAATATCGCGTTTGCGGCGCTGAACGGAAAAAGGCGTGGAACTATCTGAAACCTTTTTACTTCCCTTAAGTTTTTGCACTTTAATCCGAATAATGGGACTCAGGCGCGGCGGTGCCGGATATCGTGCAAGGGGGACTGATTCATGCTTTCTTTGGGAAAAAAGCTCAGCCTGTTCATCATTGCGCTGCTGCTTGTGGTTGCGGGGGTCATCATTGCCGTCAATTCCGTGGCGTACCAGAAGGGGATGCTCCGTCAACTGCTGACGCGTGAGCTTCCGTCCCTTTCCAAGGATATCCTGGCCCGGATTGACGACAAGATCATGGAGCCGAGCCGGGGGATAAACCTGACGGTAAGAAGTCCGCTGCTTCAGTCCTGGGTGCGCGAGGGCGAGCCGGAGGGACGGCTGGATGAAATCTACGGCCTGCTGGAAAATATTGTTTCCACCTATAATACGCTGGGCGCGAATTTTGTTTCCGCCGGAACGGGGCAATATACCGATCTTCTGAACGGCAGGAGGAACTGGAGTTACCGCGTGACAGAGGCCGGGGACCCCTGGTTTTTTGATTTTCGCGACAGCGGCGCGCCCATCAATATTGTCGTCTATGTGAATGATCCTGTGTGGGGAACCAAGGCATTCATCAACCGGCGGGTGGAAGTGGACAATGTGTTTGCCGGCCTGCTTTCCTGCTCCATTGACATTGAGGATTTTGCCCGGCAGCTCGGCGGCATGACCATTGGAACCCATGGACGCACCTTTCTGGCGGACGACAGGGGCGTCATCCGTCTGCACTCTGACACGGCGCAGTTGAACAGACCTTTGGCCGAAGTATATCCGGCCTATGCCGGCATATGGCCGGAACTGTCGCGCGGCGACAGCTTTCAGGGCAGTTTCGTTGAAGACGGAGACACCCGCTACGTTATCAGCGGCAGGATTCCGGTCCTGGGCTGGTACCTGGTCACCGAGGCGAGCGAAGCGGAATTCATGCATGAGGTGCGCTGCCTCACACTGGTGAGCATCGGCATCTCTCTGGTACTGGCTGTGCTGGGAGGTCTGATCGGCGTCTATGTTGTGAGAGGTATGGTTCGTCCGCTGCGTCTGACTGCGGAATACGCCACAGCCGTCAGTCGGGGAGAGCTGGAGCGGGAACTGAACGTGCGCCGGAGGGATGAGATCGGAGTGCTGGCTCAGGCGCTGCGCGATATGGTTGCGGCTCTCCGGAGCAAGATCAGGGATGCGGAGGCTCATGGCGAACAGATGAGAGCGCAGATGGAGCTGGCCGAAAAGGCCCGCAGGGAGGGGGATATCCTGCGCGGCAAGGCCGACGCCATGCTGGAAACCAGCAGGCGCGGCGCGGAGGAGGCCGCTGATATCTCTCATTCGCTCGGTCAGGCATCGCAGAGGCTCGGTGAGGAAAACAGCCGTGTGGCGGAAGGTGCCCGGCAGCAGTATGAGCATATGCGCCAGACAGCGGAAGCCGTGAATTCCATGGTGAATTCCTTCCGAAATATCATGAGCAGTACGGATACCGCGGTGCGGAGCCTGGAGAATGCGAGCCGCAAGGCTGACGAGGGCGAACGCAGGGTGACGGACGTGATTTCCGCCAACGAGAGGGTGAATGAACTGGCCGGCAAGATGCACCAGTCCATGAACGAGCTGAACGGTCAGACTGAAAGCATCAGCCGCATCCTTGATACAATCACGGATATTGCGGATCAGACCAATCTGCTGGCGTTGAACGCCGCCATCGAGGCGGCCCGCGCCGGAGAGGCCGGCAAGGGCTTCGCCGTGGTGGCCGATGAGGTGCGCAAGCTGGCGGAAAAAACCATGCATGCCACCAAGGATGTGTCTTCCGCAATTGAGCAGGTGCAGCGGGCCACGGTCGACAATATCGCCGCCATGCGGGAAGTTTATCAGGCCGTGCGCAAGGCCACGGAGTTGGCCGGAGATTCGGGAGAGGCTCTGCGCAGCATCGTGGAGCTTTCCAGTGAAAATTCCGGACAGGTGAGGGATATCGCCCATACCGTGACTGCGCTTGTGGAAAGCAGTGACGCCATCAGGGATTCGCTGGAAAACGTCAACCGCATTGCCCAGGACACCATAGACGGCATGAGGGAATCTTCCGGCATTGTGGATGGTCTGATCGGACAGACTGCCCGTCTTGATGCCCTGATCAGGGAGTTGAAGAGGGGATAGCGGCAAATCGCCGTGCGAGCTGCTGCGTGACTGCCCCGTCGGAGGGGTGAGATGAATCCGCCTGCATGGTCGGCGCTTCGGGAGGTCTGTCGCGGAATGTCCCTGCGCGATGATTCTGCCGGATCGCTTCCGCAATGGCTCACCCGGGGGGCTGAATCTGCCTTGCGACACCTTCAACGGCTTTGCCGTCTTCGTTCATGGGGTCGGATGTCTGCCTGGGATGTCGTTGCGTTTCTGAATGCTGTGAGCTGCTTCCCTGCCGGTCGCAGACGACTCCTCCCCGGCGGCTGCGGCGCGCATCCGAGCCGCCGGAGTTTCTTCTGCGCCCGGAGACGCTGCTTTTACCCGGATGAATCATGTTCCGCATACTGTCCGTGTTGATCCTCTCGAATAAAAGAGGCGGAGACAAGCCGGCGACTCGTCTCCGCCTGCCCGGGGCGTTTCAGGGGGGGACGCCCTAGGCTGACTTCATTTCCGCAATGAGCGCTTCAAGATGGCGAACCTGGTCAGCAAGCCCTTCGACGGCCCTGGCGGCCTCGCTCATGGCTTCCGAGGTCTGGCCCGATATGCTGTTGATCTCCTGAATGCTGCGGTCTATTTGTTCGCTGGCCACGGATTGCTCCTCACTGGCGGCCGCGATGGCGCGCACCTGATCCGCCGAAGTTTCCGTATTGGCGACAATGGATTCCAGCGCCTGCTCGGACTCGTGGGAAAGCTGGGAAGTTTCCTCAAGGCTCCGGACGGTGCTGTCCACGCTGGCGGCGCTTTTCGCGGTGCTTTCCTGGATGGAGCGGATGGCATTGCCCACGTCATGGGTGGAGGCCATGGTCTTTTCCGCCAGCTTGCGCACCTCGTCTGCCACCACGGCAAAGCCCCGGCCCGCCTCACCTGCGCGGGCCGCTTCGATGGCGGCGTTCAGCGCCAGCAGATTGGTCTGATCCGCAATATCGGAAATGACAATCATGATCTGATTGATGGACTGGGCATGATCATTGAGTTGAGCCATGCTCTCCCTGAGCTCCACGGAGGCCGCATGCACCTCGTTCATGCTTTCCAGGGATCGCTGAATAATCTGCTCGCCCTTTTCGGCATTGTTCCTGGTGTTGACGGAAAGCTCCGCCGCGGTTGAGGCATTGTGCGCCACCTCCTGTACCGTGGCGTTCATTTCATTGATGGCCGTGGCCGCCTCCGTGAGACGGGCTGCCGTTTCCCGTGCGCTGCGATCCGACTGCGCGACCTGGGCGGATATCTGCGCGGACATTGAGGAAATGCCATGCACGATATTTTCAAGCTGAGCGGCGGCCGCGTGCATCCCATCCCGTTTGGCGCTCTCCGCCGACCGGCGGGCCTGTTCGGCCTCTTCCGCCGCCTGAAGGGCGAGCTGTTCCTGTTTATGGGCGCTTTCAGCCTGTTCCTTCGCTTCGGAGATGAACTTCTTCAGACTGTTCAGCATGCGCGTGAGCGCTTCATGCAGCTGATGCAGTTCACCGTAGAAAAGCCGGCTGTCCACGGTCTGATCCAGATTGCCGGCGCCTACGGTTTCGGCGTATTCGACCAGATGGCCGAGCGGGCGGATGATGGAGCGGGTAAGCAGGAGCGCGGCGAGAATCATGAGTATCGCCATGCCGAGGCTGAGCATGCAGATAATGAATATCGTATGATTCGCTTCGGAATAAACTTCCGATTCATCTTCCAGGTAGATGATTTTCCAGCCGAAATCTGTAGTCACCGAAATTGCCATGGTCTGCGTTCCGGCAAGATCAACATTCCGCATGCCGTCCGGCTGCCGCCACAGGTACTCCAGCCCTTCGGACTTCGCCTCCCTGCCGAGCCTCTTGCCTGCGAAATCCGGCCGCACGGAAGCGACAAGAACGCAGCCCGTGCTTTGTTCAACCAGGGTGAAACGTCCGCTCTTTCCCATTTTCATGCGTTTGACAAGTCCGGAAAGAAAGTCCAGCGGCAGATCTATGCCTGCAACCCCTGCAAGCTGCCCGGAAGGGCCGTTTATCTTGTGCGTGACTGTCACCACAAGCCCCCCGGAAATATTCTGATAGACGTTGGTGAGCGAGGCGTCGGACGAGGCGCCCGAACCTGTGACATACCAGTCCCGGCGGGACATGTCGGTTCCCGCCCGGACCGTGGTGGCAGGCAGCGAGGTGGCGTAGCTTCCGTCGGCGTAGCCGAGGAAGACTTCCGAATAGGCCTTGTGCGTTTTCGCCATGCGGGCAAGCTCTTCGGCCACGGCGCGCGCTTCCGGAGAAAGCGAGTCGCGGGTGTACTCAATGTCCCGGTCTTCATCTCTGAAACTGGGGAACTTGCCCAGCCCCGTGACGATTTCGGGCGTTTCAGCCAGCAGGGCGGCGTTGTTTTGCGCTTCGGCAATGATATTGTCGAGGTAGGAGACGAACAGCGAGAGTTCCTGTCTTGCCCCTGTTTCAAACTCCCTTTCCGCATATTGCCGCATTTTCCAGGTAATGACGGATGCGCTGCCCAGTCCTATGAGCAGGAGGGGGATGATTGACACAAGTAAAATTCTTGCCCTGATTGAAATCTTCATGCTCATGATGTCTCCCCGGGTGGGTTCGCCCTGTAAGAAGTTCAGCAGGGATATCAGTTCTCAACCGATATCCCGTCGGACATGACAGTGAAACGGCACGCGCGGAATAAATTCACATTTATTCTTGCATTCAGGTTGAAAACGGTCATGTGCGGCTGAAGTTGTTTTAATGTATAATTTTCTGTGAAACAGGGATATGGTGATGTTCATGATTTCATTTTTCCTGATGAAGACAGTGAAACGTCAGTTTTCCTGATTTTTAGATTTTTTCAAGTCTTCCTGATTGGAAAAACAGAGTAAATTTTCTGTCGGAACAAAACGGATGCCGGATGTGAAGCTCATCAAAAATTCCTTTGTGGTTTGAAAGCTCCCCCTTCAGGAAACGCTCTGTTGCAGAATTATGTTGACGGCTCTGTGCGTGACGTGTTCCTTTCCTCCGGCATGGGCGGCAACGGATGTTGCCGCAAAGACAGCCCGTGTTCCGCACGGGCCGGAGACAATATGTATCCACGGCGGGATCGCCGGAGCCTTTCGTCCGCGACCTCACTGAAGACGCTCGAGCGGCTTTGCCGACACTCGCTCCCGCTTGCGTTTTGCGCGGAAAACGCCGCGCCCGCACTCCGTGCCGCATGACCATGCGGCGGCGGGTCGTCATCTCTGCTCTCGATGCCCGCGAGCCCCGCTCCGCCAGGCAATGGGCACGGCTCCTGCGGAACCTCCGGCAGACCTCAAAGGCCGCTGCGCTCGCGCCTCCGGCAATCAGGGAAACGTTCAGCACAACTCTGCAACAGAACAAACGTCCGGAACGTCCTACTTTCATATTGACAATATCCAGCACAAAAGGCATAGTAATGCGCTGAGGGAGCAATTCCCTGTGCGCTTGTAGCTCAGCTGGATAGAGCGACAGCCTCCGGAGCTGTAGGCCTGGCGTTCGAATCGCCACAGGCGCACCAGAAATTTAAAGGGGGGGACCGAATAGCCAGATTCGTTCTCCCCCTTATTTTATCCTGCAAAGAAATGTCACAGCATCGAGAAATCCCGGAGCATCCAGCAACAGCAATGTTTTGTTCCCCTCGATGGTGATGATGAGTATTCTCAGAGCGAAAATACTTCAGACTGTGTAGAACCATGTTGATACTACTGTGCGGGGCGTGCATCTTGGCTCCGGCACGGGCGGCATATTGCCGCAAAGACAACCGCTCCTCTCCCCCAAGATGCCACGGCGGGGCGTCATCATCTCTGTTCTTATACTTGCATCGTATGCCTTATGCCTTGCTGTGCCCGGCACGCCCCCCGCGGAACAGCCTGGTCAGCCTCCACATGGCTCTCGCGTATGCCTCCGGAGGTCGAGATCATTTACCACCACGCTGAAAGAGAGCCATATTTCATGCCAGCGCACTTGCCCCCTCTTCACCGCTTGCTCACCCGCTCCAGAAGCAGATGACTGTCTGCCCGGCCCTGACTCTTTTTCTGCTCGTTCCCTGAGATACGGTTTCAGCGCTCTTGCCCGGCTGCGTATCTGCCAAAGGTTCTCCACAGTCTGGCAGTACCAGGACAGCCGTCCGCTCAGAGAAAGTCGGGATCCACCGCAGCCTTGCCATTGGCAAGCATCAGCCGGACATACTGCACGCTTTTTGCATCCACCGGCACGATGGGAAAGGCCTTGCCACAGGCGTCACACCGCGCCATGGCCGGCTGCATGGGAGAAAGCAGAGCTACCTGGTGACCGCAATGAGGGCAGAGGTAAAAAAAAAGCAGATCCATACCGTGAGGCTGCACGGGCTGAACAGGGCGTTGCGACATAATATATCATCCTTGGGCAGACGCCAGCAACGGGCGTCCGGTCATGACCTGCGGCCGGGGAACTCCATACAGATCCAGAACTGTCGGAGCAATATCGCTCAATCGTCCGTTGTCAAGCAACGCCCGGCTCTTTCCACCTTCCAGCACAATCAGGGGGGTCCGGTTCATGGTATGTGCTGTCTGAGGCTTCCCTTCAGCATCAAGCATCTGCTCCGCATTGCCATGGTCAGCAGTGATTATCAGACGCCCACCGCTGGCGGCGACAGCGCTCTCTATGCGGGTTACACAGGCATCAACGACTTCACAGGCGGCAATGGCGGCATCAAGCACACCGGTGTGACCGATCATGTCCGGATTGGCCAGATTGCAAACCAGAAAATCGTACATTCCGCTGTTCCATGCTTCTGTCAGGCGATCCGTGACTTCCAGAGCGCTCATGGCTGGCTTGAGATCATAGGTAGGAACATCACGCGGCGAATCCACGAGTATGCGATCTTCTCCGTCAAACGGCTGCTCCCTGCCGCCATTGAAGAAATAGGTCACATGCGCGTATTTTTCGGTTTCCGCAATGCGCAGTTGCCGCATACCCTCGCGGGAAAGCACCTCTCCCAGTGTCTGCGGAAGATTATCCTTTTCAAAAGCTACCGGGCAGTGCAGCGTGGCATCGTAGGACACCATGGACGAAAAACCTGCAAGTTCAGGGACTTCTCCTCTCTCAAACGCATCAAAGCTTTTATCCAGAAAGGCATGGGCAAGTTCCCGGGCACGATCCGCCCGGAAATTGAAAAAGAATATGCCATCACCTGGCCGTACCGCTGCCTCGTTTTGGGGCAGCACCACCCGGGGGGTGATGAATTCATCCGTCTGTCCGGAAACATACGCCGCACGCAATGCCGATGCCGGGTCCGGCGCTGGTTCTCCCCTGCCATGCAGGAGCAAATTCCACGCCACACTGACGCGATCCCACCGCTTATCGCGATCCATGGCGTAAAAACGCCCGCACAGGGTGGCCAGACGGGCTCCATGCTCCTTCAGCACGGGCAGAAGCCGCTCCACATAGTCTGCGCCTCCACAGGGGGAAGTGTCGCGACCGTCCATAAACGCATGTACCAGGGTAGAAACGCCCTGCGTTCCGGCAAGCTTTATCAGCGCTTCCAGATGGCGTATATGGCTGTGCACACCGCCGTCGGAAAGCAATCCCATGAAGTGGAGCCGGCCTCCCCGGGCGCGTACAGCGGCACACAGATCAAGAATTACCGGATTTTCGAACAGAGTCCCGTTTTCAATGGCCAGATCTATACGCGTCATATCCTGATATACCACGCGTCCGGCTCCGATATTCAGATGCCCTACCTCCGAATTGCCGATAAAGCCATCCGGCAAACCTACATCACGGCCGGAGGCGGAAAGCGATGTCACGCCGGGCAGCGCAAGCAACCGATCCAGCATGGGAGTACGGGCAAGGGATATGGCGTTCCCCGGCCCGGCCGGAGCCAGGCCGAAGCCGTCAAGAATAAGCAGCAGTATGGGCGTGACAGATTTCATGTTTCACCAGCCGTATTTCACGAGGCAGAGGGAACGTCGGGCAAACGCTCCGCATCGCGCCACAGACTTTCCAGATGATATATATCGCGTTCAGCTTCCTGCATGATATGCACGATAACGTCATTCAGGTCGACCAGAATCCATAGGCCGGTCTGATACCCTTCCATACGCAGAAATTCAAAATTGCGCTCCCTGCACAGTTCCAGAAGTCCATCCGCCAGGCTGCGAGCGTGGCGCACGGACGTAGCCGAGACAACAGCCATAATTTCCGCCAGAGGGTTTGTTCCCTGCAGATCAAAAAAGGCCGCATCCCTGGCCCGGTGTTCCTCCAGCCATGCCCGGATGCTCTCCGCCTTTTCGCGGGAGTTCACTTCAGCATATATCTTTTCTTTTTCCATGTATTCTCCATTCATGCAGATCAGCTTCCAAGTTCACCCTTCGGTTCATTCCCCGCGCCTCTCTCCCAGGATCAGCGCGAAAATCCATGCTCGCTTCCGCTTCGCTTTCGTTCTGCGGCTCTTGTAGCGCATTCCCCGACATGGCGCAAATGCTGGCCGTCCATTCCTCAATTTGACAAAGCCCTCTCTCGGTGGAATTGTCTCAACAGGTTTTTACGCTTACTCTGTCCCGCATGGCTCTTTCCAGGAATCTGTGGCAACATTTCAATCCGAACCGTGCCCCATCCCATCTGCAGACTTCCGTCATGGTGTGGGATAAACACAAGCTCATGATAGATCTTCATGTACATATAGCCGTTTCCTCCATACCGCGGACGCCCGGCCTGCCTGTGGGAGAGGCGCTGCGGTTTGCGGCATTGAACGGATATCGGGCCGTGGGCCTGATTCTGCGTTCCAGCGAACTCGACATGCCCCCGCTTATGCCGCTTGCCAAAGACATCAAACGCCTGAGTCTGCATGCGAACATTGAAGCGGTACTTGGGGTCGAACTCGTCCATATTCCCCCTGCGCTTCTCCCTGAAGCCGTGGACAATGCGCGCGAAGCCGGAGCGGGTCTGGTACTCGTACACGGAGAAACCCTTCTGGAAAATGTGGAGGAAGGAACAAATTTTGCCGCCATCATGGCAGGAGTAGATATTTTGGCGCATCCCGGCCTCATTGACGAACAGGCTGCCGTCTGTGCGGCTGAACGTGGCGTGGCGCTGGAACTTTCCTGCGCTCCGCGTCATGCGTTCGCCAATGCGCACATTATCAGGATGGCCGAACAGTTCGGCTGCGTTCTCGTCCCGGGCAGCAGCGCGGCCGCGCATGGAGAAATACTTCCCCCTCGCCTGCGTGATCGCCTTTATCGCGGAGCAGGGCTGACAGGCGAAGCAGCCATCCTGCTGCAGCATAACGCAAGAAAAATCCTGCAAAAGCAACTGGTTTGCTGAACAAGACATACAAAATCAAAAAACCGGCATTTTTTGCTTGACGCTTACCCTTCGCCCTGCTAAATATCCTCTTCGCCGAAGGGAAATGCCCATGTAGCTCAGTAGGTAGAGCGCATCCTTGGTAAGGATGAGGTCTGCAGTTCAATTCTGCACATGGGCTCCATTATCGGTATCAGAGTCGGGATGTAGCGCAGCCTGGGAGCGCACCTGAATGGGGTTCAGGGGGTCGGAGGTTCAAACCCTCTCATCCCGACCAGAATTTCAAAAGGAGTTACGAAAATATATCGTAGCTCCTTTTTTTTATGGCTTCGTCCCGATCCACACCTCATATTCCTGCTTGTGCAGCTTTGTCCGGCACGCTATACCCGGCACATGAAACTGCTTAATCAGAATGAAGCGCAAAGCTGTGCCGATGCTCTGCTGGCCTGGTTCAAGGACGCCATGCGCCCGTTGCCCTGGCGAAAATCCTACCTTCCCTATGAGGTCTGGATTTCTGAAGTCATGCTCCAGCAAACCCAGATGGAACGAGGCGTACGCCATTTTCTGCGATGGATGAACCGCTTCCCCGACGTCAGGGCTGTTGCCGCCGCCCCGGAAGAAGATATTCTCCATGCATGGGAAGGACTGGGCTATTACCGCCGAGCCAGATTTGTGCAGGCGGCGGCAACAGCCATAGTCGAACGCCACGGCGGCAATATTCCTGATGACGAGAAGGCCCTGGCAGCTTTGCCGGGACTGGGTCCATATACTGTCGCGGCGATTCTCGCCATAGCATTCAACAAGGATGTGCTATGTGTGGACGCCAATGTAGAGAGAGTCTTCTCCCGCCTGCTGGATCTGGATGAACCCCCGCGTCGAAAAAATGCTGCCCGTGTCATATATGAACAGGCCATGCAGATGCTGCCGCGCGGCAAGGCCCGGCTTTACAATCAGGCACTAATGGAACTGGGCGCACTGATATGCGGCAAAACGCCGCGCTGCCCCGAATGTCCCGTGCGGTACTTCTGCGAAAGCTGCCGTCTTGGCATTCAACGCGAACGCCCCGTGCCCATGGCCAAAATTCCGACCATCGACGTGCTTGGCGCATACGGGGTGCTGATGAAGGAACAGCACGTCTTTCTGATCAAAAGACCGGAACAGGGACTATGGGGAGGATTATGGGAGTTCCCCGGCATGATATCCGCCGCCGGAGAGTCTCCCGAATCCGCTGTACGACGCGTATTTCGTGAAAAATTTGCAGTGGATGTGGATATTGCCGGTTCATTGGGAACAGTGCGCCATAACTACACCAACCACAAGCTTGTGGCTGCATTTTTTCAGGTACACTGTTCTGCAGAGGCGTGGGAACACCTTCTCACACATGGAGAAGGCATGGCGCTGCCTTCCGCTGATATCCGCAACGTGGCCATGCCCGCCCACCATCGCAAACTTGCGGCCCGATATTTTGAAAAAACGGGAGAAACGTCCAGGCAGCTCAGCCTGCTTGGGTCGTGCTGATGCAGAAAATCTGCAAGGAGAATAAAACATGAAGAAACAGGTATTCTGGATTGAAGGGGACGGCATCGGGCCGGAAATCTGGCAGGCAGTTCGTCCTGTTCTGGATGCGGCCCTGGCCCGCACGGGAGCGGAAGAACTGGAATGGACGGAACTGCTTGCCGGGGAAAAGGCTCTGGCGCTTACGGGAGAACTTCTGCCAAAGGCAACACTGGACGCACTTGACGGAGCGGAAGTCGCCATCAAGGGTCCGCTGGGAACGCCCGTAGGCGGGGGATTCCGCAGTCTGAACGTGACACTGCGTCAGACCCTCGACCTGTATGCCTGTATCCGGCCCGTGCGCTGGTTTGAAGGAACAGCTTCCCCCGTTCTGCACCCCGAAAAAGTGAATATGGTCATCTTCAGAGAAAACACCGAAGACGTGTACGCTGGAATCGAGTACGCGGCGGGTTCGCCCGAGGCCGTCAGACTGGCGGATTTTCTGCGAGCCGAGTTCCATGCGAACGTAGATCGGGAAGCGGCCATAGGCATCAAGCCCATGACCGAAAAAGGGTCCAAACGGCTTGTCCGGAGTGCTATCCGCTACGCACTCGCGCATGGTCTGCCCAGTGTCACCCTGGTCCACAAGGGCAATATCATGAAATTCACGGAAGGCGGTTTTCGTGCCTGGGGTTACGAAGTCGCCCGCGAGTTTGGTGATGCCGTGATTATGGAGACGGAAGCCACTTCCAGGAACTCTGCGGGAAAGGTCATCATCCGGGATCGCATCGCTGATGCCATGTTCCAGGAAGCCCTGCTCCATCCGGAACAGCACAGCGTACTGGCCTCTCCCAATCTGAACGGAGACTATCTTTCCGATGCCCTGGCGGCGCAGGTCGGAGGGCTGGGCATGGCTCCGGGAGTAAACATGTCTGATTCCCTGGCGATTTTTGAGGCCACACATGGTACGGCCCCCACCGCGGCGGGCAAGGATACAGCCAACCCGTGCAGCCTGCTGCTCTCGGGAGCGATGATGCTGGAACATATGGGTTTTGCCGATGCATCGCAGGTGGTGGAAAATGCGGTGAAAAACGTGATCAGGGACAGAACGGTCACTCCGGATCTGGCTGCTGGTATGGAGGGAGCGCGCGCAGTTTCCTGTTCTGAATTTGGGCGTCTGCTGCTGGCAAAGATTTAAATTTTCCGAAAGGTGATTTTTTGCTTGCCAAGTCCACTAACTTGAGCTAATAAACATCTTCTCACGGAGAGGTTTCCGAGTTGGTCTAAGGAGCACGATTGGAAATCGTGTGTGCTCAAAAGGCACCAAGAGTTCGAATCTCTTCCTCTCCGCCAGATATTTATAACCCGCTGATTTTACAGCGGGTTTTTTCATGGCAAAATTTCGCTGAGTACACTTCGAGCATCGCCATGACTGCTGCTTCACCGCGTTTTCCATCGTCACACGATTCGAACTTCCGGAGCCTTTCGAGACCTACCACCTGTCTGATATACCAACGCGGTATCCGTCATTTCAGGATAACGACATCAGGTCCAGGGTTACAGGATGAAAACCCTTCTCTCGATTTCCTGAAGCAGAAAGAGCCTTCCTCCGCAAATTCAGGAGGAACCCCAACGAAAACACCTCAGAGAGAAACAGCAAGGGACAATTGTATTCTCTTCATGGATTTGCCATGCAGAAACAAAAACCGCTCCACATGCAAGAGACAATCCGGCACAAACTTCCTGACACCGCGGTTGCCTCTCTTGATTTCCCTTTTGCCAGCTTTCTTTTCATGAGGCAGAACGGAGAAAGACAACATGTATGCGCGGCCGGCTCACTTGAGCCTTCGTGCGGCTTCGCCGCACGAAGGCTCCGCTCCCCCTCCATCCCGGGTGGCTCGCCGCTCAAGGCCCGCTACGCTCGCGCCTCCGACGGCCAAGGTTATTTTCAACACAATTCTGCAACAGAGCGATCACATATTGATTTACTGAAGCATGTTCATTTCTTTTACAAAAACAGCCATCTTTTCAGGATATTTCCAACAGCATGAGATGCTTTAAATCGCCTTGGATGTCGCCATCATATAAATCTCATGAGGATCGAGAATCAGCACGACATTTCCGTCTCCCATGATACTCGCCCCGGAAAGGCCACGTACATCGCTGAGATACGTTCCAAGAGATTTAATAACGATTTCCTGGCGATCCAGCAAATGATCTACTACCAGCCCCAGCCTTCGCTCGTTATCCTGAATAATGACCACGGACAACACTTCCGGCAGTTCCGTCTGGTGAGGATGGAGATTGAGCAATTCCCCCAGATCCACGATACCCAGCACTTCGCCACGCATGGTCACGGCCTTGCGGCCCTTGACATCCGTCAAACGGACGGACTCCAGCTTGGTGGTCGTCGCCACCGCATCCAGGGGAATGGCGTACACTTGTTCGCCCATCTTGATCATCAAGGCCTCAATAATTGCCAGGGTGAGCGGAAGGGAAAGAGTAAAACGGGTTCCCTTCCCCACCTGGGAAGAAGTACTCACACTCCCCTTGAGATTCTTGATGTTGGTACGCACCACATCCATGCCCACCCCCCGGCCGGAAATATCGGTAATTTTTTCCGCAGAGGAAAAGCCCGGGGCAAAAATAAGGTCAATGGCTTCCCTGTCATCCAGATTCTTGGCCTCATCGGGTGTGATGATACCCTTTCTGACCGCAACTTCCCGCATTTTTTCAGGGTCAATGCCCTTGCCGTCATCCTCGATTTCAATGGCGACCGAGTTCCCCTTGTGATAGGCGCGCAGCCACACCTTGCCAACTTCCGACTTGCCGGCGGCAAGTCTCGCCTCCGCCGATTCAATACCGTGATCCACAGAGTTCCGGATCAGGTGCATGAGCGGATCATTGATGACTTCCACCACGCTTTTATCCAGCTCCGTCTCCTCGCCTTCCAGAATAAGTTCGACTTCCTTGCCGCTTTTGCGGGAAAGATCCCGCACCAGACGCGGAAAACGGGAAAACACGGAAGAAACCGGCACCATACGCACCTTCATAATAGTATCCTGCAGTTCGTCGGACACGCGAGCCATGGCGTAGGTGGTTTCGGAAATATCCTGGGCAACCTGGGCAACATTCACCTGATCAGCAGGGGAAGTTTCCAGGGTCTTTGCGATCATGGCATACCGATTACGGTTGATCAGAAGCTCACCGATAAGATTCATCAGATGGTCGAGCTTTTCATGATCCACACGAATACTGGAAGATGCCGACTTGTTGGCCGGAGCAGCCGGTACGGAAGCCGCAGAACGGGCCGCCGGCGCAGCAGGAGCACCCTGCGGTGCAGGTGAAGTGGACTTTGGAACGGCAGGAGGAGGTGTCACAGAAGCCGGAGCAATGCCGGACGCCGCCGGAACCGCCTGCGGCGCGGGAGAAGCGGTTTTCGGCGCGGCGGGCGGAGGCGTCGCCGGAGCGGGCTCTGCCGCAGGGGCGGAGGGAACCTTCAGCACATTTTCCACCATGTCATCAATAATGCTGAGTTCCTGCCGGAGAAGATCCATCATCAGGCTGAAATCCATATCGCTCTTGCGAGCCTGATCAACAAGGCCCGCCGTGCGTTCCGCATAGATTTTCAGCTGATCGAACCCCATGAAGCCAGCTGAATTCTGAATGGCTACCAGACAGCGATACAGCGCATCCTGCTTTTCCTTCAGGGAAGAATCCCGCTCAAGCGAGGTCATGGAGTCCCTGATAATGGCCTGCTGCTGACGCACCGCTGTACGGAACATATCCAGATCATCCTCGTTCCGATCCGCCCCGGCGGCCTGAAGAGGCTCTGCTCCCCGAGCGGAAAGATTCTCCGACGCCCCCCGCAGACTCGGCGGCAGAGCGATGGCTCCCCCGGCCACGGCCTGCTGCAGCTGCGCCAGCAGCTCTCCGGCGTCAAAGGGCGAGGCCGTGCCCGCCGTAGGGTCAATGGAGCCGATCAGGGCATCCATGACATCCACTACAACAAGCAGAAGATCAACCAGTTCATGCGTCACAGCAAGCTCACCCTGCCGCGCGCGGTTGAGCAGCGTCTCCGCCTCATGGGTGAGCCCGTTAAGTTCCTTGTAGTCGATAATGCCGCTGTTGCCCTTCAGATTATGAAAATACCGGAACAGGTCGTTGACAAGCTCCTTGTTCTCTCCGGGATTCTTTTCCAGTTCCAGCAGGCCGCTGTTAAGATTTTCGGTATTCTCCCGCGCTTCATCGATAAAATCTTTCAAATGCCCTTCTCCGAAAGAGGTCAGCGTGACTGTCCCCTTGCGCGGCAGCGATTCTATCCAGTCTGCCGTACTCATGGCGTTGCGTGCGGAACGCGGCGAATCTGGCGCGGATACGGACTCGCCGGAAGCGGACTCCTGCCCCTCAGTTTTTTCAGACACGGGCAGGGCGGAAACTTCAGGAGAGGACCGTACGGGTTCAGGTGACGGCTGGGAGGCAGACTGTCCGGACATGAGCGCATCAATCTGCGCGATGATATGCTCAATGGGCACGTCACCTTCAGAATTGGTAGCCTCCAGATTATCAATCATTTGACGCAGGGCATCGGTGGAGGCCAGGATGACATCCATGATTTCGGGAGTCACGACCATGGTGCCCTTGCGCAGCTCATCCAGAATATTCTCCGAACGATGCGCCAGTAGATTGATGCGGTTCAGGCCGAGAAAGCCGGAAGCTCCCTTGAGGGAATGCATGGGCCGAAAAATTTCATTCAGCAGATTGAGATTGTCCGGCGCCTTTTCCAGCTCAAGCAGATTGGGCTCGATGGTTTCCAGGTGTTCCTTGGATTCGATGATAAAATCCGCGATAAGTTCCGGATCGAGAAAATCCTGGCTCATACATCTCACCTTTCGCGCCGGCCCGAGGCGATGCGCGAGTTGTAAAATAACAAAACACGACGTCAGTTACCGTTGCTCTTTCCGCAGTCCAGGCAAGACATGCGGCGGAAAACGCAATGTTCCGCATTCCTGACGATCGGATAAACAACAAACTGGAACATTATGTCGAACGATGCAATCCAGTTCTGAACACATCTCGATAACACGCTTATCGGTCAACCGAGCAGCATCTTTATATTGCGAACCATTTTCTCCGGTTGTGCGGGCTTGACCATATACAGATTGGCCCCCAGTTGAATGCCTTTCTGGATGTCACGCTCCTCACCTTCCGTGGACAGGATGATGATGGGAATATCCTTATAGATATCCTGCTCGCGCACTTGTGCGATAAAGGTAAAACCGTCCATGCGCGGCATATTGATATCGGACAGGATAAGATCTACCGATTCCATGGCGTAAAGCTTTTCCAGCCCGTCCAGCCCATCTTCCGCAGTCGTGACCTTGAAGCCTTCCGCCTTGAGAATAAAGGCGACAAGATTACGCACTGTCTTGGAGTCATCGACAATAAGAATATGTTTGCTCATGGCTATATCCTAGCCCTCCAACAGTTTGGCGACCAAGCGCTCGACCGATAAAATTCCCAGAAGTTTTTCATCCGTTTCCAGCAGCCCGGAAAGAAGTTCCGCGCTGGAACCAAGGTGCAGTTCCGCATTCCAGTTGAACTTGTCCTGCTTCGCCTTGTGTATGGTATGCAGCCGGGAAACAAGCAGCCCCAGCTTCATGCCCCGCGCCTCACAGATAATGATCAGGCCATGCTCGTCGGGAAGCTCGCCGCCCTGCAGCGTCAGCAGATCCACCATATTGATGACCGGCAGAATGCTGCCACGCAAATTGACCACTCCAGGCAGGAATGACGGTGCCTGCGGCAGTCGGTGCAGAGCAGTATAGTGGATGACTTCCAGCACGGAATCAATGGGCACGACAAAGACATCCCGGCCCACATAGAATCCCACCGTCGTCACAGTCTCAAGCGAACGCAGCCTGTCATCAACCGACTCCCATTCTGCCTCGCTGTCCATGGTCAGTCTTTTCACGGAAAGAGGAACGGCAGGCTCACCCTCCGTTTCCCCTTGCAGGCTGGTGTCCGTCAGAATTTCAGCATCATGGAAAATTTCAGTGAGACTCTCCTCCTGATGAATGGGGGATTCCGAAGAAAGAGTTCCAGCTTCTCCCGAGAGGGGGAGATGTTCTGACGCAGCACTTTCTGTCACACAGGGAACGGACTGCGGCTGAACAGAACTCTGCTCTGATCCGCCGGAAGGAGCGGAAGCTCTGATCGTCAGTACGCTTTCTCCCTCCACTCTGGGCAGAGATGCCATGTCCCGCAGATCGGCCGGGTCGTCCACACCCAGATATTTGCGCAGAAACTGGCGTTCCGCCGGAGAAATCTCCCGCTGTTCGCCCCCGTGTGCGCTCGACAGAGAAAAATCCTGTTCCTGAAAATATTCCATGGGGGACTTCACTGCCATAGGGCGGCCACCTCCTCGGCCAACTCTGCATATCCTATCGCGCCCCGGCTGTGAGGGTCGATATCGTAAATTACCTTGCCCTGTGCGCTGGCTTCACGAAAGCGCGTATCCATGCTGATCACGGAGGAAAACATGGATGTCCCCAGTTTGCGCGTCAGCATATCCAGAACCTGAGTACAGGCTCTGGCACGCCGATCATACATGGTGGCAAAGGCTCTGTAACGAATGGGCGAGGGAAGAGCCTGATTCAGCGTGCGGACGGTGTCAAACAGCAGCATCAGCCCGTGCAGGGCCAGGAAATCCGTCTGAATTGGGATAATGAGCAGATCGGATGCAACCAGGGCATTCGCCATAATCAGCCCCATATGGGGCGGACAGTCCAGCAGAACATAATCGTATTTCTCGCGCAGGCAGACAAGAGCCCGCTTGAGAATCAAGCCTTTGCCCTTTCTGTCTTTAAGGTCGCCCTCAAGCTCGGAGAGCCGTATACTGCCCGGCCCGAAATCGCAGATCTGACCTTCCTGGCGGGTAATGATACGCTTCCAGACATCTTCCCAGCCATCCTCGGCCTGAAAAAGCTCGAACATGGTAGGTGTCGCTTCATCGGGATAAAAACGCATATGCACCGAAGCGCAGATATGCGGATCAAGATCCAGCAGAAGCACCTTTTCACCCCGACGAGCCAGGGCCGCTCCCAGGGACAGTGTCGTGGTGGTCTTGCCCACCCCCCCCTTCTGGTTTGCAATGGCAAGAACTTTGGCCTGCATGGTTAAACCTGTTTCCGGTAGACAATGGAACCCGCGTAGTGTTCAGGTTTGAACGCGCGGCTGATATTATGCAGCGACTCGGAATGCCCGATGAGCAGATATCCTCCGGGCAGCAGATTGTCATAAAAGGCGTTGATTACGCTGCGTTTCATCTCGTCATCAAAATAGATGATGACATTACGGCAAAAAACGATATGCGAACGTTCCACCTTGGCAAGCTGCATTTTATCACTGAGGTTAATCTGCCCGAATGTCACAAGCTTCTGCAGGGAAGGAGCTATCCGGTACAGATTTCCCTCCCGGGTAAAGTATTTCGCCAGCATATCCGGCGGTGTGGTACGGATGGCGTAGTCATTATACAGCCCTCTGCGCGCCGAAGCCAGCATGGCCAGAGACAGATCGTTGGCAGTAATTCTGATATCCCAGCTTGAAAGCTCCTGTCGGAGTACCTCATTCAGGATTATCGCCAAAGTGTAGGGTTCTTCTCCAGAAGAACAGCCTGCTGACCAGATGCGCAACTTGCGTTGTCCTCTGGCCCGCAGCTCTCCTATAAGCGGCACCAGAACCTTGTCGCGAAAAACATTCAGCTGCGGCCCGTTGCGGAAAAAGCTCGTCTCGTTCGTGGTCATGCTCTCGAACAGCTTGTTCATTTCCGCTGCACGGTTGGCGTCATAGCGCAGATAATTGTAATATTCCCCGAAGCTCCGCAGTCCAAGTTCACGCAGGCGCGAAGAAAGCCGGTTTTCTACCAGATATTTGCGATTTTCTGCAATAAATATGCCGCTCTGCTGGTACAGAAAATCCCTCAGTTGAATAAACTCCGTATCCGATACACGCACATCGCGCTGCCGCAGCGAGGAAAAGCCGGGAGCCGCCGGTCCGGCCGACACCGGCGCACCGAACACGGGCTTTGACGGAAGGTTCTGCGATGCGGGCGGACGACCGGCGAAAGATGAAGTCCTGATTCCGCCACCTGACTCCGTGCGGCAAACGGGATCACGGGGAGGAAACAGAGGTTTGCCCGGACTCCCCGAACCAGCCGTCCCCTGGCCAGACGTCTCCCGACGCGGAAATAAAGGTGTGGAGGTATCCCGGGGAGGAAAAAGCGGCGCCCCGGCTTCGCGCGGGGGAAACAACGGCGAACGGGAGGTTCCCCGCTCTTCCGTCCCGTTCTCCCGCCGGGGGAACAGAGGTTCCCGGTTTTCTCGAGGAGGAAACAGGGGCGCGCGCGGAGGTGTCGCCGGCGTACCGACGGAGGAAGCTGGATCCCGCCGGGGAAAAACGGGTTTCTGCTCAGGATTCACGGCGAAGGAGCGCAATATCCCCGATGTGCCGGAAGCCGCCGCGCCATCATCCTTTTCTCCGGGCCGATTTGAAACAATCGGATCACGGGAAGGAAACAGGAGCTTTCTGTCTTTGCCTGCTCCCGAATTTCCATCGCCGTTACCGGAAGGAGAATTTCCAAACAGGGTACTCATGCCTGCGACTCCTCTTCCCCACGGATGCGATCAATGGCCTCGGCTGCAGCCGCCTGCACCTCGGGGGATTCATATGACATGAAGCCGAGCAGAGCCTGAAATGCCATGTCGCCGCCAATCTGGCCGAGAGCTTCGGCAATCTTGAGCTGCACCAGAAGATTCGAATGTTCCATCATGGTGACCAGCTCCGGCACAGCCGAAGATACACGGTTCCGCCCCAGAGCCTCTACCGCGCGCACACGAACCCAGTCATCGGGATCATGCAGCGCCTCCAGCAGAAGAGATTCTCCTCCTTCCTCCCCGTATGTCCCCAGAAGCTCCACCGCCAACTGGCGGACATCGCGGCTTTCATCACGCAGGCAGAATTCCAGGGCGGCAAGCTTTTCCGGAGAGGGCGGCCAGCCGTAGCCGATGGCCGCAAGCCCGACTCTGCGCACTTCCGTCACCGGATCCTGAACCGCCCTGGCAAGCTGTTCGGCAAAAAGCCCGGCATTGACGTATCCCATGGTATAAACGGCCATACGCCGCAAATCAGGATCCTCATCCTCAGCATGAGCCACAATGGCCCTGACGGTATCCTCATCCTCAAGCGCCAGACAGGCGGAAAGAGCGGCTTCCTTCACTGCCGGATCCGGATGATGGAGAAGCGCGAGCATGCGCGGAGCCGATTCTCTATGGCGCATGTTATTGCCGAGGAATTCAAGCGCCGACCTGAGCACCTGGGCATCTTCCGCAGTATCCATGTGATTGTTGAAAAACGGAATGTCACGATCATCGCCGCAGCGGGCCAGAATTTCCATGGCCCGCTGACGCTCCTCGGCAGGCAGGGCATCAAAATGGCGTTTCAAAGCATATTTGCCGGCCCGCCCCTCGATGTGTCCGCACGCGTCCACCGCCATGCGGCAGACGAGTTCATTCCTGTCCAGCAGAGCCTCTTCCAGAGCCTCATTATATCCGATGCCCACAATGCACTGGAAGGCATGCTGAAGAAGCTCCTGCTGCCTGACAGGATCCGTTCTCTCGACCAGCCTGAATACGGCTCTTGTCGCGGTGGGATTCACGCCCGTGAAAGCCAGCCCCTGCAGAACCACTTTCACGGTGTCCTCATCCTCGTCATCCAGCGCCGCCAGCATGTAGGCCTGCAGCTTGTCCAGCTGCTTCGCGCCGAGCAGACTCAGGGAATTCGGCCCCAGAATCCGGATGATGGCCTTAAGCGCCTTGATGCGCAGGGGGCCGCTGGATTTGTCGAGATAGGAAAGCAGCATGGGAGCGCTCTTGACGCTGTTGATCTCCCCCAGTGCATCCAGCACGGTAGAGGCGACCAGCGGCGAACATCTGTCCAGAGCGTGCACCAGAACATCCACGCAGGAACCATCCTTGATTTTCGCCAGAGCTTCCATCACGGCGTACTGAACCCATTCCTCATCATCCAGCGCCTGCCGCAGGCTTTCCACAGCCTCCGGGCGGCGCAGCTCGCCAAGACTCACCGCCGCCTGATAACGCACATTGACTTCCGAATCGTGCAGAAGCACGTCGCACAACGGGGCAAGAGCCATGGAACTGTCGGAAGACCCCAGAATATCCGCAATGAAAATACGGATGTCGGGATCCTGATCATACAGGAGTCTGGTCAGTGTCACCAAATCGTCCACCCCAATCTCGCGCAGAACATCCATGGCGATATTGCGTACCACGGCATCCTGAGACCGCAGCAGCGGGATGACGGCCCGCACCGCCGCGGCGCCGCGAATCTGACGCAATGCCCGTTCGGACGCCTCCTGCACGCCCACGCTGCTGTTTGCAAAATGCTCCACCAGCAGCGGGACGGCGCTCTCCAGACGCAAGTCTCCGGCATCAAAGGCCGCCTGCCTTGCCAGAGAGGCATTTTCACTGGCAAGCCGTTTCAGGACGTCCTGTTCTTTCTGCGCATCAACGTCACTCATAAGAAGCTCTCCTGACGGGAGGCATGCGCCTCAGCGATATAAAGCGTCCTGAATACTGGCTGCGAGGGAATCCACGCCGACGACCTCGTCGGCCAGACCCGCGTCGACCACGGCCTTCGGCATACCATATACCACGCAGCTGGCCTCGTTCTGGGCGATGAGATATCCACCCTTTTCCTTAAGAATTCTTGAACCCTCCACGCCGTCGCTGCCCATGCCGGTCATGGTGACGCCGACGACCCTGCGGCCCATGCTGTTCCCCGCGCTTTCCATCAGCACGTTGACCGAAGGCTTGTACAGCGCGTCGGCAGGCTCACTCACCACGTCAATGAAGGGCAGCGGACCGTGCATGTCCAGACGGAGATGCCTGCCTCCGGGGCATACATACGCGAGCCCCGGGCCGATTTTGTCCCCACCCCGGGCCTCGGAAACATGAATCTTGCAGACGTTGTCCAGACGCCGTGCAAAAGCTTCGGTAAATGTGGCGGGCATATGCTGCGCAATCAGGATGCAGGCGGGAAAATCCGCCGGGAGTGCGGAAAGAACCTTCTGCACGGCGGGCGGTCCTCCCGTGGAAACCCCGATGGCCACAATATCACGCTTCGGGCGTCCCACCCGCGCTGCGGAGGGCAAGACATGCTCCATGGGGGAAGCTCCCCCGAGCGAATGGGCAGGAAAACGGAACTGCTCGCGAACGCCGGAGGGAGAAGAAACGGCATTCCTGCTCAGGGAAAACGAAGGGCGGGGTCTGAAGCCGGAGGCAGCCGGAACTTCCACCCGCGACCGTGACTCGACACGGGGAGAAGCCAGAGGCCGCATGAAGCGGCCGCGCCGCGCCACGGCCTTTATCTTGCCGTGCAGTTCCCGCCGCAGGAAGTCAAGGGAATAGCCGCCTTCCTGATATTTTGGAATGAAGTCGAGCGCCCCCGCTTCCAGCGCGCGGAGCGTGGGCTCCGCTCCTTCAACAGACAGCGAGCTGACGATCAGCACCGGCTTGGGGTTCGTCTTCATCAGACGTTCCAGCATGCCGATTCCATCCAGTCGGGGCATTTCCAGATCGAGCGTCACCAGATCGGGGTTCAGCTCCTCCACTTTGCGCAGCCCCTCTTCGCCGTCTCCGGCCTGCCCGATGACCTTGATCTCGGGATCTTCCTCAAGCATCCGGGTCAACGCGCTGCGCATAAACGCGGAATCATCAACAATCAGGACTTTGATCAAAACCAAGTTCTCCCTGCAATCTCAACGAATACGAGACGGTCCGCCGTCAAACCGGGCATTTCGCAGTCTTCCGCACAAAATCATATCAAACATATTTTTTTTACCTGATCGTTCCCGCTTTGACAAGCAAACGCCCGGCACAGCCCCCTGAAATCCCGCGCGGTTAAAAAAATATGCCTTTTCTTTCCGAATCCCCCCTTCAGGGCTTGCCAAACAAGATTTGATTATGTATATCCCATCTTCGTCATCGGGATGTGGCTCAGTTTGGCTAGAGCGCAGCGTTCGGGACGCTGAGGCCGGAGGTTCAAATCCTCTCATCCCGACCAGTGAAATCACAACCACCCGTTATGCGGGTGGTTTGTTTCGGCCCTATAAAGGCTTACTACCGGCCAGCGCCTGAATGACGCTGGCTTTCATTTTATTCAAGCCAAGTGCCGTTGTCACCCCGGCTTACCCCCTGAAGTGGCGGCATACTCACGGGGTGTCAGTTTGTCTTGCATGGCATCATGCCTTTCCTGTTGCTGGATATACTTTTTGACAGTGGCCTCGCTCAAGCCCACGGTGCCTGCATAGCCCCCCCTGCCCAAAATTCTCTGTTGCCGAACTTATATTGTCAGATTGGCATGCTTATCAAAAATCATCAGAGAGGTTTTCCCTTTCAGATGCCCCATAAAACTCGACACGCTGATTTTGGGCGGGATGCCTACCAGCAGATGTACATGGTCCGGCATCAAATGGCCTTCTAAAATTTCCACGCCTTTGTATCTGCACAAGTCGCGCAGGATTTCTCCTGTACTTGCTCGCAGGTCTGCAAAGATTATCCTTTTCCTGCATTTAGAAGCAAAGACGATGTGATGCTTGCACAACCATTTCGCATGAGCCAGGCTCCGAGCCTTCAATCCCATAAAAAACACCTTTCATTTGATTTGTGCGCTGATCCTGAGCAACTTCAGCGTAATGGAAAAGTGTTTTTTGTGTAGAACATTTGTCACCCCCGCATAGCGGGTGGCTGTCTGTTTCGGAAGCTACGCTTCCTCAACAGGCTGAAGCCTTAAACAGGAAAGGCCGCATAGTCGCTATGCGGCCTTTCTCCATTAACTCTCCGAAAAAACCTTAAAAAGTCAGATCGAGAATTCCATTTCGCTCAATTCCACTACTGAAATCATTACCATCCTACTGCGAAACTAAATGGAATGCATCTGCTTGACATCACCACGAGGAAGAGTGACCGCGTCACCGTTTTCATCTTCAAAAGTTATCGTATCCGCATCTGGATCAACAACAGGTTTGCTCGTAGCTATATGTACGGCATAATCCTCGGTAACAACAAAGTAGCGTTGCGATCCACATGCCGTGAGAGCCAGAACAACCCCCAGCATACATACAGTCCGGAATATCTTCATAACATCCTCCCCTTGATTTATACGTTATAAAGAAGAAAACTTGGACTTGGAAAAAATTTATCATATTGTTACAAAAAGTCAAAGAAGATTTTGACCAAAATCATGCCGTACTTGCTATAGTTCAATAATTTCTATTTAAAACAGATAAAATTTAAGTTCATACACGACCTGAACTGTAATCCCGACGATCTGTTTTTTGCCTGAAGCCTGAACATCGCAATACGCGAAATCCCGATGCCCAGTCCGGACATCGCTGGTCCTTCGGCAGATACAGCCAGCGGTCCTCCTGCCGGGCCATTGGAACCAGCCAATATGCGCGCTTTTTCCCGAACTTGCCTTTTCATCCCTTCTCCCCCTATTCTTGAGAGCCTTTTCTTCCCATGGGGGTTTTGGACGCGGATCATTTTCATGACCGCAGGGTCAAATCGTTCCGGCTCAAGGGTTCCGCCAATGTTCCCTGCCGAACCTCCCCAAAGGGATGTTCCAAAACCTCAGCCGGAGATATGCCATGCCGAATATTGCAGATCTTAATATTGTCTTCCGGGGAGCGGGAGACGTTGCAAGCGGAGCGGCGCTCCGTCTGTACAATGCGGGCCTGCGCCGCATCATCATGCTGGAAATTCCCCGGCCCATGGCTGTCCGCAGAACGGTGAGCTTTTCGGAGGCGGTGTACGACGGAGAAGTCACGGTAGAGGGCGTCAGGGCGAAGCTCGCCGTATCCTCCACAGATATTCCCGCTCTCTGGAAGGAAGAGGTTCTGCCTGTCCTGGTCGATCCGGAAGGACTTCTCATCCGCAACATGAAGCCGGATGTCGTCATAGAAGCCACCATTGCCAAACGCAACATCGGCGTCAGCATGGCGGACGCGCCACTGGTCATCGGCGTAGGGCCGGGCTTTACCGCCGGAAAAGACGTCCATTGCGTCATTGAAACAAATCGCGGATTCACGATGGGCCGCCTGTACCGTTCCGGATCAGCCGCTCCCAATACGGGAAACCCCGGCATTGTGATGGGTTACAGCGTGGAACGCGTACTGCGCGCCCCCTGTTCCGGACGCTTTGAAACAAATCTGGACATAGGTGATCGCGTTGAGGCAGGGGCATCTGTCGGCACAGTGAACGGGCAGCCCGTGATTTCCCAGATAGGAGGGATTCTGCGCGGCTTGCTGAGAGCGGGGCTGGATGTGGAAAAGGGAGCAAAAATGGGTGATGTGGAACCTCGTGACGATATCGGGTTCAACAGATGCTCTGACAAGGGCATGGCAGTCGGCGGAGCCCTGCTGGAAGCCATCATTGCTTATGCGCTGAACCGGGAACCGAATTGCAGAGAGGCATAGTCCGGAATTTTCCTCACATGGGAAATTCCGAAGGATATGCTTTCCCCGGCAGGTACCCTGCGCATTTCGCCATTGGAGTGCTTCGTGGAGGCGAGCGGGACGAGACTTGCCTCCGCTCTCCCTATCCGCAAGGCGTTCCGCGCTCACGGCCAGGGACAGACGCCGCCCTGCCCCCCTGTCCGGTGTCGTCGCAGGCCATTTGCAGCGTCAGACTGCAGGTCAGAAAACAGGATCTGGCTGGCAGATATGTTCGCTCACAAAGCGCGCCGGAACAGAAATTTTCAGAGAACTGAAAAGGGCACGAAAAAGGCCGCATTGATGCGGCCTTTTTCGTGCCCGACCGGAGCATGTTCGTCCAGAAAATGCTCTCCGAGTCAAGCACGGCAGAACCCCGCCGTCTCCCTGCCCGGTGTCGCCGCAATTCGCTTGCACCATTCTTCGTTGAAGAGCGCAGAACATGGACGGCAGAGCATCGCTCCGGCTTCAGGCCTGGAACAGGCAGGGCAGAAGCTGGTTCCGTCCGGCAAAGCTTTTTGTTGCAGAATGCCCTGTGACGCTTTCAGCGGAAACAGCCCGCCGAACATCCTCTACTTGTCAACGGCAACGAGTACATTGCAGGGATTGATGACGGCCGTCACCTCAGAGCCTTCTTCAAGACGGAGACGGTTGACGCCGTCAAGAGTGATAATAGCGGTAATCTGCGCGCCCCCCGGCAGTTCCAGCACCACTTCGCCATTGACAAAGCCACGGGTCAGCTTCCTGATTTTACCCGTAAACTGATTGGGGGTGGACAGCTTGTGCTGCGCGGCATCGGCCAGGATAATCATGTTGCTGGCCTTCAGCACCACATACGCCGCCCTGCCGATTTCAAGCCCCATGTTTTCAGCGGCAGCCTTGCAGATCGTGGCAACGACCTGCTGACCGCCCTCAAGAGTCACCACCACATCATCATTGACCGCGCCGGAAGAAAGAGCAGTAATTTTACCAAGAAAAGTGTTGCGTGCGCTGGCTTGCATCAACGAACTCCTTAAAAAGTTTTTTGGAACTCTAATAGTAATCCCCGAAAACATCAATATTATAGCCTCAGGGCTGAGGCTGACAGTTTCAGCGCGCGGCATCTTCCCCTTTCCGGTCAAGCAGCGCGGAAAATGCCTTTTCATCCAGAACAGCTATACCCGCCTCCTCGGCTTTGGCGAGTTTTGAGCCGGGGTTTTCTCCCACCACCAGATAGTCAAGTTTCTTTGAAAACGAAGACGCCACCAGCGCGCCCGCCTCTTCGGCCATGCGCTGGAACTCCTCGCGCGGCCGGCTCAGTGTGCCCGTGAAGAGGATACGCCTGCCGCTCAGAGCCGTTTCTTCCCGCATGGGCTGTTCTCTGCGGCGGGGCCACAGCCCCATCGCACGGAAGCGCTCCAGCAGGGTCCGATTTGAATCCGTAGCGAAAAAGGCACGGATAGAGGAAGCAACCTCCGGCCCGATATCGGGCAGACGCATCAACTCCTCCTGCGAGGCCCGCTCCAGCGCATCCATGTCCTCGAAATGAGCAGCCAGGGTCTTTGCCGTCTGCTCACCCACCTGGCGGATACCCAGTGCAGCAATAAAGCGTTCCAGCGGAGCTGTCCGTCTGGCTTCCTCCAGTGACGTGACGAACTTTTCAGCCAGAACCTCGCCCATGCGCTCAAAGCCGAGCAGTTCCCTGACGTCCAGAGTGAACAGATCCGCCGCGTTTTTCACCCTTCCGGCCTTTACCAGTTCCTCGACCCAGCGCGCGCCCACCCCCTGCACGTCAAGTCCGGCCTTGGACACGAAATGCACCATACTGCGCAGCAGAACCGCCGGGCAGGACATGTTCAGGCAGCGCCAGGCGGCCTCGCCCTCCAGCCGGGAAGCTTCGGATCCGCACACCGGACAGCGCCGGGGAAACTCATACGGCACGGAATCCGCCCTGCGCTCCTCCAGCACCGGGCCCACCACGTCGGGAATCACGTCTCCCGCCCGCTGAATGATGACCGTATCCCCTTCCCGGATATCCATGTGACGGATTTCATCCTCATTATGCAGCGTGGCCCTGGAGACCATGACCCCGCCGACGCTGACCGGCCTGAGTTCCGCCACCGGAGTCAGCACCCCGGTCCGACCGACCTGAATGGTGATCCGCTCCAGAACCGTCTTCGCTCTGCGCGCGGTGAACTTCCAGGCCACGGCGAAACGCGGGGCGCGGGCGGTGAAGCCGAGGGCCTCTTCCGCATCCCGGTCATTCAGTTTGTATACCACTCCATCGATCTCGAACGGCAGGCCGTCGCGCTCGGCCTCCATCCTCCGACAGTAGGCCAGAGCCTCTTCCGGCCCGCGGCAGAGGCGGCCGCCCGTCGGCGTTTCAAATCCATATTCGCGGAGCGCTTTAATGAGCTCCGCATGCGTTTCCCAGGGACCTCGTCCGGCCTCTCCGCCTCTTTCCATGATAATCTGCCCCGCGCTGTAGGCGAGAAAACGCAAACCGCGTGCCGCCGTGATGGACGTGTCCAGCTGACGCAGAGACCCCGCCGCCGCATTGCGCGGATTGGCAAAGGTTTTCTGCCCCAGCTCCTCCTGACGTCTATTCAGTTCCTCAAACTGTCTGCGGAACATGAGAACCTCTCCGCGCACCTCCAGACGAGCGGGAAAAGGACCGTTTCCGCGCAGGCGGAGCGGCAGATTACGCACCGTGCGCATGGCGGCGGTCACGACTTCCCCCGTTTCTCCATCGCCGCGCGTCAGCGCCTGTGTGAACACGCCGTGTTCATATGTCAGCTCGCAGGCAAGTCCGTCCAGCTTGGGGTCCGCCCACCATTCATTCATGATGTCATCGGAGGCTTCCGGAAGCTGTCGTCTTGCCCGCTGGACAAAAGCCTGCCATTCCTCGGGAGAGAACACGTTGTCCAGTCCGTACATGCGCTGGGAATGAGGGCGGGTTTCCAGATAGGGAAGAAGTTCCCCCCCGGTACGCCGTGTGGGAGAATCCGGAGTCTGAAGCTCAGGACGCCGCGTTTCGATTTCCACCAGTTCCCGAAACAGGCGATCATAGGCCTCATCCGTGATCTCGGGCGCATCCAGGGTATGATACAGGTAATTGTGATGGTCGAGTTCCGCCCGCAGCACCGCTGCCCGCGAGGCATCCATGTCCTTCGCGACAGCCGGGGCACTGCCCGGAGCATGGAACTCCGCCTTATCCGGGAAAACACCGCTGGAAGAAGGTTGCGCGGACTCTGACAATATGCCGGTTTCACCGGACGGAGCGGAAAACAGTGTGTGCTGTTCCATAATTTTTCCTGACAGATGTTTGAATCCACAGTCACCCCATCCGCTGACTGACTCCACAGCCGGCGGACAGGATTCGTGCGGACTGTCCCTCCCTCAAGGGAGGGGTTGCAAAAAAGAAAGGCGCGTCTGGAGCGTTTTGCGTTCGAAAATATATGTCAGTCAGATCCCGAGTTCTGGCCCGCAGGTCTCACGCCTGAAGCCGGAGCTATACACCGCAGGTGAATTGCGGCGACACCGGAGGAGCAGGGGCGCGGCGGAGTCTCGCTTCGCTCATGAAATGCTCTGGCGCGTGAGATCCAGCGGAGCCGCCGTGTCTTCAAACGTTTCGATGCAGGCGCGCACAATGTCCGCCGCGCGAGGCAGAACACACTCAGCGAGTGCGCGTTTGCGTTCAGCCTGCAGCAGCGGACGGAAGCGCAGAGAAGAACTCAGACCACCCAGTTCCATATAGGATGCCACAAAGGGCAGCAGAGCCAGATTATCCGGAGTCAGACGCTCCGCGACAAAGGCGAAATCCCCGGCAATGCGGTAGGAACTGTCAAAACGCGCGCTCCTGAACAGAGTCGAACGGAAGAACACGGCAGGAGTGAGCAACGGCATGCCGCAGATAAACTGGCGGAAAATCTCCGCTCTGCTGCGGGCGACGCGTTCCCGTACCCTTCCGCCACGGCCCAGCTCGAGCCCGGCCTGAGCGAAGCCGATGTCTTCAGGAACGCGGTCCAGAACGCGCGCAGCCTGCGCCAGCACATGCGGCGCGGCCAACGCGTCGTCCGCGCCGAGGAACATGACCCAGCGACTCGCCGGGGATATCCGGTCAAGCGCCCGGTTCCATGCATCGTATACGCCGCTGTCCGCCTCGCAAACGACATTCAGTCGTTCATCAGGACGAGCGGCAAGGATATCCGCCGTGCCGTCCTCCGAAAGAGCATCCTGAATCAGACACTCCCACTCCGCGTGCGTCTGGGAAAACAACGAATCCAGTGCACGCGGCAGTGTGGCGGCTCCATTGCGCACGGCAATGATCACGGAAAATAGGCATCGGGGTTTCATGCCTTCCCTCCGGCGCGTCGTGAGCTTCCCGCCTCCGCTCTTTCCCGCCTCCCGGCCTTCCGCCCCATGGCAGACGCCGGTTCCTGCATGGCCACAGCCTCGGCTCTGTCTTCCAGGGCATCTCCGCCGAGATAGAGCCTCTCGCGCAGGGCACGGATACGATCGCGCAGCTCGGCTGCCTTTTCGAATTCCAGATCCCGGGCGGCGGAACGCATGTCCTTCTCCAGTGTGCCGATAAGCTTTGCGATATCCTCCGGCTTTTCGGGCATGGCCTCTGCCGGGGAATTCTCCTTGCGCCCCCTGCTCCTGCGATTCTTTCCGCCCGGAGCATCCGCCCCGTACAGACTATCCAGAGGGCTTTCAAGAGATTTGCTCACGGTTTTCGGCACAATACCGTGTTCGGCGTTCCAGGCAAGCTGCCTGGCGCGGCGGCGCTCGGTTTCGTCCATGGCCGCCCGCATCGAGGCGGTGACTCCGTCGGCATAGAGGATAACCCTGCCGGAGGCGTTGCGGGCCGCACGGCCGAAAGTCTGAATAAGTGCGCCGGTGGAACGCAGAAAGCCTTCCTTGTCCGCATCCAGGACAGCCACCAGGGAAACTTCGGGAATATCCAGCCCCTCCCTCAGCAGATTGATGCCTACCAGCACGTCACATTCCCCCATACGCAGGGAGCGGATAATTGCAATGCGTTCCAGGGTGTCGATATCGGAATGGAGATAGCGTGTGGACACTCCCATGTTGCCGAGATACTCCGTAAGTTCCTCGGCCATGCGTTTGGTCAGCGTGGTGATCAGCACCCGCTCTCCCCTTGACGCACGGGCCTTGCATTCGCCTACGAGATCATCCATCTGCCCCCGTGTCGGACGGATTTCCACCGGCGGGTCCACCAGCCCGGTGGGCCGGATAACCTGTTCCACCACCAGCCCGGCACTGCGATCCAGCTCCCATTTTGCGGGTGTGGCGGAAACATAGATACTCTGGCGGATACGCTCCTCGAACTCCCGGAACATCAGCGGCCGGTTATCCAGCGCGGAAGGCAGGCGGAACCCGTAATCCACCAGCGTGCGCTTGCGCGAACGGTCACCCTTGAACATGGCTCCCACCTGGGGAATGCTCATGTGCGATTCATCGACAAACAGCAGAAAGTCCTCGGGAAAATAATCCAGCAGGGTTGCCGGAGGTTCGCCCGCCTTTCGCCCGTCAAGATGACGTGAATAGTTTTCAATGCCGTTGCAATAGCCCAGCTCCTGCATCATTTCGAGATCAAGCTGCGTGCGCTGTTCCAGACGCTGCTCCTCCACCAGACGGTTGGAATCGTGGAACTCCCGCAGCCGTTCCCCGAGTTCCGTCCTGATGTCACCCATGGCGCGGCTCAGGTTCTCCCGGTCGGAAACGTAGTGGCTGGCGGGATAAATAACGGTTTTGGAAATCCTGCCCAGCACCTTGCCGGTAAGGGGATCTATCTCGCTCATGGAATCCAGAATATCCCCGAAAAACTCCATCCGCAGCGCCCGTTCGTGCTCGTAGGCAGGGATGACTTCCAGCACGTCGCCGCGTACGCGGAAGGTACCCCGATGAAAATCATAGTCATTGCGCGTATATTGCACATCCACCAGACGGGAAATGATATCCTCCATGGCGAGCCGCTGTCCTTCCTCGACGGGGATAATCAGCTTGGCATAATATTCGGGAGATCCGAGACCGTAGATGCAGGATACCGAGGCCACGATAATAACGTCCCGCCGGGTCAGCAGCGCGTGCGTGGCGGCGTGGCGCAGCTTGTCGATATTGTCGTTGATGGCTGAATCCTTCTCGATATAGACATCGGAGGAAGGAACATAGGCTTCGGGCTGGTAGTAATCGTAGTAGCTGACGAAATACTCCACGGCATTTTCCGGGAACAGGGCACGAAACTCGCTGTACAGCTGGGCTGCCAGAGTCTTGTTGTGGGCCAGCACCAGAGCCGGACGCCCGGTACGGGCAATGACGTTGGCCATAGTGAAAGTCTTGCCCGACCCTGTGACCCCAAGCAGCACCTGATCGCGTACTCCGGCCTCCACGTTGGCGACCAGCTCGTCAATGGCGGCAGGCTGATCGCCCGTGGGGACAAAGGGCGAATGAAGACGGAAGAGGAGATTGTCACGGTTCATGGGCGTCAGACGCGCGGAGGCGTGAAGTTGAAGCCGCCCACATTGACCGGGGCGCCGCCATTCCCGTTTTCGGCGGCCTCCTTTCTCGCACCGGCGGAAGAAGTCTGCACAGAACTTCCCCCGTCATGCCGGATCACACTGGTGAGCCCCGCCACAATGCCGGAAAGATTCGCCAAATCCTGCGGTATGATCATGGTGGTCCCCGTCTTGGCCAGAGCGCCGAACTGCTGCACCCAGCTCTCGGCCACGCGCAGGTTCGCCGCCGCCACGCCGCCGGGAAGCGCCATCTGTTCCGACACCAGGCGCAGCCCTTCCGCCGTGGCCTGCGCCACGGTTTCGATCAGCGCGGCCTCGCCCTGCGCCTGATTCTTGAGAGACTGCATCTTGCCTTCGGACTCAGCAATGGCGGCCTGCTTGGCACCTTCCGCACGGTTAATCTGCGACTGCATCTCCCCTTCGGACTGGGCGATAACGGCGCGCTTTTCGCGCTCGGCCCGCATCTGCTTTTCCATGGCCTGCATGACCGTGGCCGGAGGAGTGATGTCCCGTATCTCATACCGCAGCACCTTAATTCCCCAGGGAGAGGTGGCGGCGTCCAGAGCGGCGACAACTTCCTGATTGATGGTGGAGCGTTCCTCAAAGGTCTTATCCAGTTCAAGCTTGCCGATGGCGGAACGGAGCGCCGTCTGCGCCAATTGCACGGCCCCGAAAAGGTAGTCGCTGATCCCATAGGCCGATTTTTCCGGAGCGATAACCTGAAGATAAAGCACACCGTCGATATCCACGCTTACGTTGTCTCTGGTGATGCAGGTCTGTTTGGGCACATCCAGCACCTGCTCCTTGAGCGAACGCTTGTATGCAACGACATCCAGAAAGGGAATGAGCAGATGGAACCCCGCATACAGCACTGTGCGGAACTTTCCGAGACGCTCCACCACATAGGCCTGCTGGTTGGGCACGACTTTGGCAGTCTTCAGCAGAATGACGATCAGCAGTATGGCCAACAGCACCAGAATGACAATGGAAGTGGGAATAAATGTGGACATGTGACATCCTTGTATTCAGATATACGAGGGAAGTTCCTCAAATCCATGAAAAGCTGAACTCACTGAACAGCTTCAACTTCCAGGACAAGCATGTCTGCCGGGGAAGGGCCCTTCACCCGTACGCGCGAACCCGCGGGAGCCGCCATGGAAGAACTTGCCCGCCAGAAACTTCCGCCGAGTTCGATTTCGCCTATGCCCCCGGCGGGGATATCTTTTGTTACTTCCGCAAACGCTCCCGTATGGACAAATTCCGGCGCGCCTCCGCTCCCGGATGCCGTTGCGGAGGCATCCGCCTTGTTTCCGCGAAACACCGTGACCAGACGGCGGCGCAAAAAAAGAAGAGAAGCCAGAGATACCAGCAGAAAGGCCGCCAGTTCCTGCTCAGGCCCCGGGTGAACGGCGGCGACCAGTGCGGCGGCCCAGGCCCCCGCGCCGAAAAAGACCACCACAAAGGATGCGGTAAACAGCTCTCCCGCCATACAGGCGACCCCGATAGCAAACCAGATGACGATCGGATTCACGAGTCTCCTCCTCCCCGGTCGGAAACCACGATGCTGCGCACCATGCGGCCGGAAACACGCAAACCATACAGAGGAAAGCTTTTCCTGTCCATGAGAGGAACATTCCCGCGCATTAAATGACCAAAAGGGAGGAAGCCTGAACCTCCTCCCTCAAGGGCAAAAATCAGAACATTCTGACTCAGGTACTCCCGGCGCAGCCGCAGTAAACCCCGCCATAAAACCGGAACAACCGCAATCCACTTGCAGCACAGGACTCTGACATCACATGAGACCTGCGCCCCCCCCGGAATGCGGAAGGCCGACCGGCAGACACTTTCAACAGCAGAATACGCGTCCAGCGCGGGACAGCCTTACGCTTCGAGCGCGTTGACAGCCTTGGCCAGACGGGAAACCTTACGAGCGGCTTTCTTCCAGTGAATGACCCCCTTGCCCGCGACCTTGTCCAGCGTGGACGTGGCATAGGTCAGGGCCTTCTGAGCGCCTTCCTTGTCGTTATTCAGAATGGCGGCGCGCACCTGTTTGACCACGTTCTTCACGCGGGTACGGGCGGCACGGTTGCGGGTGTTACGCTTGATGCTCTGCTTATGGCGCTTGATAGCGGACTTGTGGTTGGCCACGGACTCCTCCGATGCTGATGAAATTATAAAAAAGCGGGGCGGCAGGGCGCCCGTTGTGATACCCGTATTACTGAAACAGTAATTTTTATCCCGTCATGCTGGGTCTGTCAAGGCAAAAACCTGCGGCGCTCTGTTGCAGAACCATGTTGATGGCGCTGCGCGTGACGTGCGGTTCCGTTCCGACTGTGAGGCGACGAGCATGCGTTACCGCAGGGACAGCCCGGGTTCCACACGGCGAAAGGCGCCGTTATCCACGGTCGGCTCGCTCGCGCCTCCGGCGGTCAACGTTATGTTCAACACGATTCCAGAGCATTTCGCCATTGAAATACTCTACTTCAGTCGAACAGGGCGAGACTGAAGCCGCGACGCCCCCTCTTCTCCGGCGTCGCCGCAATTCACTTGCGGCGTCTGGCTCCGGCGGAGGCGTGAAACCCGCGGACCGGAACATAGGGTCTGGCCGGCAGATATTTTCGAGAGCAAAGTGCTCTGAACAGAACGACACCTGCGGTCAAAGGCAGATCGTGCCGATAGCGCTGCACCGGGGTAAAACCGCGTATGCAGCGTATCGGCAGCCTTTCTCTCCGGCCGAGCGGCCATGTACCGCAGCCGTGTCCGACTCATATCTGCAGAGCGGAAAAATCGGCCAGTCTTCCCATCCGGGCCAGCAACGCATGAAGAAGATTCAGGCGGTTCTCCCGCAGTGTCTCGTCCTCAGCCATCACCATGACACCGTCAAAAAAGGCGTCCACCGTAGGCCGGACATCGTCCATCAGGGTCATGATCTCGGTGAAACGGTCAGCGGCCCACAGCTCGTCGAATCGGCTGGCCATGCCGCGCAGCGCGGAGGCCAGCTCCTTTTCCGCCGCTTCCTGAAGCAGCGCGTCGTTCCACACCTCACACGGCTCGCCCTTGCGCTTCCGGAGAATATTGGCCACGCGCTTGAAGGTTCGCGCGTTGTCGGCAAAACCCGGCTTGCGGCTTTCCTCTTCCAGCGCGGCCAGACGCTGTCCGGCGGCCCATACATCGTCATGTCCCGCGCCAAGCGCGGCTTCCACCAGCAGGGTATCGCCACCGCGCGTCAGAAAAAGATTCTTCAGGCGTCCGGCAAAGAATTCATCCAGTTTCTCCAGCGTTTCCTCCCGCCCGAACTTCCAGCGGATGCCGTCCGCATAGAAAGACAGTGCCGCGGCAAACAGCTCGCGTACGGATATGCGGTATCCCCGTTCCAGCAGAATGCGGGCTATTCCAAGGGCCGCACGGCGCAGCGCGTAAGGATCCGCCGCGCCGGTGGGAATATTGCCCAGTCCGAAGCAGCCCGCCAGGGTATCCGCCTTGTCCGCAAGGGAAAGCAGCGCTCCCGCATCAGTGGAGGGCACCGGGGTATCCGGTCCGGCGGGCAGGTACTGTTCCGCCAGAGCGGAGGCCACATATTCCCCCATTCCCATTCTGCGGGCGTAAATGCCTCCCATGATCCCCTGGAGCGTATCAAATTCGCCCACCATCTGGGATACGAGGTCGGCCTTGGCCACGCGGCCCGCCCTGGCGGCTTCCTCCACGGGCAGCGGGGCCTTCAGGCTCGCCCTGACTCCCTCCAGCCCGGCCAGCCAGCCGCACAGACGTTCCAGGCGGCGGCACTTGTCTCCCATCGAGCCGAGAGGACCAAGGAATATGACGTGATCCAGAGCTTCCGTCCAGGGAGCGAATCCGGCACGAAGATCGGTATTCCAGTAAAAACGCGCATCTTCAAGACGGGCGCGCAGTACGCGTTCCCATCCCTTTTTCACCACAGCCCGATCTTCGGGCTCAAGATTGAGTACGGTGAGAAAGTGCGGCATGAGACGCCCATCCGCACTTTCAATGCCAAAGCTCTTCTGGTGGGTTTCCATGCTGGTAATCAGCACTTCGCGCGGCAACTCCAGAAAGGCGGGGTCAAAATCCCCGAGCAGGGGAACCGGGTGTTCCGCCAGCCCTTCCACTTCACCCAGCAGCGCCTCATTCCAGAGTACCCGGCCGCCCGCCTTGTCAGCCAGGGAGTTGCCCCCGGCGATGATGATTTCCCGCCGCGTCGCGTCGGATGCGGTAACACGGCACTTTTCGGCCAGCACAGCATCCATGTCGTCCGCATGCGCCACTTCAAAGGGGCCGGGGCCATGTACCCGATGGCCGCGCGTCATGCGGCCCGACTCCACCATTCCCACTCTGAACGGTATCACTTCGCCGCCGAGCAGGGCGACAATCCAGTGCATGGGCCGGGCATAGGCAAAGCCGCCTTCTCCCCAGCGCATGCGCTTGGGGAAGGAAAGCGCGGCGATGATGGAGGGGACGGTATCTTTCAGCACATCCAGGGCGGACGCTCCTCCCACGGTCCTGCGCGCCGCGACGTAGACGCCTTTTTCCGTCTCCTGCGTGAACAGGGCGGCAACGTCCACCCCCTGACCGCGCGCGAACCCCTGCGCAGCTCTGGAGGGTCTGCCCTCTGCGTCATACGCCGCCTTGAGCGAAGGCCCCAGCGCCACCTCCTCGCGCACGGGCTGCATGTCGGCAAGACCGTACACATGCAGCAGCGTGCGACGGGGCGTGGCGCAGACGGCCATTCCGTCAAAACTCAGATCCGCCTCGTTCAGAGAGGCGGAGAAACGCTCGGCAAGCTCTTTTTCCAGAGGGGCCAGAAAACGGGAAGGCAGTTCTTCCGTGCCGATTTCAAGAACAAAGTGACTCATTTGCCGCCTTCCTTGGACATGGACTTGAGCATGGGGAAATTCAGCGCCTCGCGCTGCGCCACATACAGCCGGGCCACGCCGGAGGCCAGATTGCGCACGCGGCCGATATAGCCGGCGCGTTCCGTGATGGAAATGGCTCCGCGCGCGTCGAGCAGATTAAACGTATGCGAACATTTCAGACAGTAATCGTAGGCAGGCAGAGGAAGCCCAAGCTCGATGAGACGGCTGCATTCCTTTTCAAAGTCGTTGAAGTGGGCAAGCAGCATGCCCGCGTCGCTCTCGTCGAAATTGTAGCGCGACTGCTCCACCTCATTCTGATGATAGACATCGCCGTAACTGATGCTGTCGTTCCAGGCAATATCATAAACCGACTCTCTGCCCTGCAGATACATGGTCAGCCGCTCGAGCCCGTAGGTCAGTTCCACGCTGATCGGCGCAAGCTCAATGCCGCCGACCTGCTGAAAATAGGTGAACTGCGACACTTCCATGCCGTTCAGCCAGACTTCCCAGCCCAGCCCCCAGGCTCCGAGAGTGGGGGATTCCCAGTCGTCTTCCACAAAGCGGATATCATGGCGGGCGGGGTCCAGGCCCAGAGCGCGCAGACTGCCGAGATACAGATCCTGCACGTTTTCAGGGGAAGGCTTGAGAATGACCTGGAACTGGAAATAATGCTGCAGACGGTTGGGGTTATCCCCATAGCGGCCGTCTGTGGGACGCCGGGAGGGCTCGACATACGCAGCCTTCCATGGTTCCGGCCCCAGTACACGCAGGAAGGTGGAAGGATTGAAGGTGCCCGCCCCGCATTCCAGATCCACGGGCTGTACAATGGCGCAGCCCTGTGCGGCCCAGTAGTTCTGCAAGGTCAAAATCACATTCTGAAAATTCATGAATTTCTCCTGAAACGGCCGTTTACCCACTCCAGACCAAGATGATAACGCACAAAGGCATCAATGAGCCGTCCGGCCTCGCGCCTGCTGTCAGGCGAAGGTTCAAGCGCGGCCCACCGGCTGGGGGAGTATTCCTGAACTTTGCGCAGTACGTCAAGTGATTCCTGCCCCAGCGCGAGACTCATCCCTCCGCGCGGACGGCAGTCGGGGCAGCATGCCAGCCCCTCCCCCACGAGAACATATGCTCTCTCGAATGAATCCAGCGGTTTTCCGCAGCGGAAGCAGCCGCGCAGATCCGGGGCGTACCCCTGCTCCGCCGCCAGCCGGAAACGAAAAAAAAGAGGCGCAAGCTCCGGAGGGCGTTCCTCATTCTCCAGCAGCCCCAGAAGTTCCCGCAACAGGGAAAAACTGAACGGAGACGCGTCCGGCGGCACGCCCAGCGCCTCCATGAATCGCACACAGTTGGCAGCCATGCCCTGACGCCGCCAGTCCCGGCGCAGGCGTTCAGGCCCTTCCAGCAGGGTGGATTCCTGCATATTAAGAAACTGGCCGTCGCGTGACGCGGTAACCCGCGCCCGGATCACGTTAAATACGTCAAGGCAGCCGGTGAAGCGGCGGCGGCTCCGGCTGCCTCCGAACGCGAACACCGTAACCAGCCCCTGCTCGAGAGCAAGGAGGCGAACCCAGAGATCCGCCTCCCTGAACCTGCCTACATGAAGCACAAGAGCCGTATCCGTCCATTCCATAGCGTTTCCGGCCACCCCGCATGTTCCGCCGGGGAGCCTGGGTTATGATTGAAATGCCTTCGGAGCATTTTGGCCGCGGCTTTGCCGCATCGTAACCTGAACATTTTGCTATTGGACATATCCCGCTTCCAGCCCCTGTGTTCTGCCCCGCAGGCTCCCCGCCTGAAACCGGATCTGCGCGCGCAGGTGAATTGCGGCGAATCGGACGGAGGGCGCCGCTGCGGATTTTCACATCTTTCCCTCAAGCCGCTCTGGCGGACTGGACGGCACAAACCCCGCAAAGCGGGGTTTGTCATCAGCCTGGAAATGCCCTTGGAGCATTTCAGCCCTGAACATGCTCCCGGAATTGCGGAAGGCTTCAACGCGGCGGAAAAGTCACTGTCATGACGCCGCCACGTTTGCCGGGTCCGGTCTGTCTGACACCGTCATAAAATACGTCGACGCCGCCGGCGTTGCCAAGGCGAAGAGTCAGACGGTCATTGAATTCCGCCGTGAATGTTTCCCCCTTGCGCAGGGTGCCGCCCTTGCGGGCGGCGTCCGCATCCGCACTGGCTGAAAGCCAGCAGTCCTCACGCGCGGAGATCACCAGCCTGTGCCGTGTGCCTGCCGGGGAACGCAAGGTCCAGCGTTCACTGGAAACCGGGACAGCAGGTGCTTTTTCCGCAGAAGGGGAGTTTTCCTCACGGGCGGAGCTTTCAGTACCTTCCGTGGCCGGCGATTCTTCCTGTCGATCCGCTCCCGTTCCCATCTCTTCAGGGCCGGCAGCCTCGCCCAGGGGCGCGGGCTCCGGAGAAATTTCCCCGGTCGGAGGGATCTGACTGACGGCGTCTTCTCCGGACACCTGCGGCGCGGCGGGTTCACCCCAGGGATTTTCTGCCGCGGACTCCGCCCCGGCATTCGTGCCGCGCGGCATATCCTCCGCTGGAGCTGCATGTTCCGCTGTTCCCGCCCCCGGCGTATTCATCCCGGATGAGTCCGGAGAGGACTCCGGGAGTGACGCGACTGGCCGATCCGCCCCGAACCGGAGTACCGAGGGCATCTCCTCGCGATAGGTGGTGGTATAGTAAACGTATCCGCCCACGCCAATCAGGGCAAGCAGCAGAAGCTTGAGCAGCAGTCCTCCGCCGTGCCCTCTTTCCCCTTCCATCTGGGATTCCATCATTCCCTTGGGTCTGATGGGCTGGGGGACAGCTCCGCCATCGTCCAGAGCGGCCAGCATACCGGCAAGCTCATCCGGAGCGATGCCGAGCAGCACTCCGCCGCTTTTCACAAAGCTGCGGATGTAGACGGCATGGGGCAGTTCATCCCGCCGCCCCTCCTCGATAGCCTTGAGCACACGAGGAGGAACCTTCAGCCGGGAGGCAATATCTTCAATGGAAAAGCCCTGTTCCATGCGCCTTTCACGCAGACGGGCTCCCAGTTCTTCCAATGTCATGACATTCCTGCCTTAGAAAATTTCATCATTGATTCCTGTCCGGCGGACCTGCTGTTCCTGCCCGGACACAGGCATACACCTGCACTGTGGACGCAGCGGGACACCTCCCGCAAAGCCGTCTAATAACGGATATCCACCAGCGCCCTGCTTCTCAGCTCACGGAGGTAGTCTGCCAGACGTGCCTGCAGGCGGGGCTGGGCCAGTACTTCCTCAATCCGGGCGCGGGTGGCGTCATCCGGTCCGGATGAGTTGCCTGTTTCATCCTCGCCCTCGGCACGATCAAGCAGGCAGATCTGGGCCTGGCTCACCTGAGTGGCGAACAGGGGAGACACCTGCCCCTCTTTCAGCTCGGAAACGGCCATGCGCAGGGCGGGGGCCAGGTCAGCCACATCCATGAACCCCATGTCGCCGCCGCCTTCCTGATTCGGGCCAACGGTAATCTTACGGGCAGCCTCAAGAAACCTGTCCCTGTCATTGCCGATGCGCCGCGCCCAATCCTCGGCATCCGCGTCGGAAGGGTAAATCAGCAGAGCGATCCGTACCCGCCCTGACGGCATGACCCCCGAATGCTCACGATAATAGGCATCGACCTCGTCACGCGTGACCACTACCTTGTTCAGAACCATGCGGCGTACAAGACTCTGACTGACAAGCCCGTTGCGAAGGCGTTCCCGGAATTCTTCCTCATTCAGCCCCTGCGCGGCGATCTGCCTCCGGAATTCCTCCTCGGAAAGCTGACTGTCACGCATCGCGCCCTGAAACGCCGCATCCACCTGTTCGTCAGAAACCGTGATGCCCAGCTTCTGGGCTGCCTGAAGCATAATCTTTTCATTAATCATGCTGTCCAGAACGCCTTTCCTTATCCGATCGATCTCTCCGGCATCGCCGGGTTTCGCCGGGCTCAGTCCTTCCTTTGCAAGCTGGGGCGCGGCAGCCTTGTCCAGTTCCCGTTCGGTAATCATGTCACCGTTGACGACGGCGACAACCCGGGCAAGCGGAACAGCCTGCGCGGCCCCGTACAGCTGGCCGGCCAGCAGAGCAGCGGCAAACAAGACACTGAAAGAATTTCTGCTCATCATATCCTCGAAGTCTCCGGAAAAAACCGGTTCGGCAATGCTGTCATCATCCGCCCTGTCATGTTCCGGACGGAGAAAAACGCTCAATCAATGTGTTATCCGATACCGTCTTTTCACGTCGGACGCAACAAATGATGAAAAAGGTTCCGGCCGGGACATCACTCATCCTGCCCCCCCATCAGCGCATTTTCGTCATCATTCCCATGTTCTGGCTCGGGAAGGGGACGGGGGGCCGGACGAGGTACATTGCGGGGCAGCAGATGCGGAGATATTCTGATCCGCGAGTTCTTCACCGCTTCATCCAGCCATGCGTCATACAAAGCGGGCAGGAGTTCCCGGCGAAGAGCCTCCTGCGCGCAGGCGAAAACCTCAAGCGCACGCTTGGGATGAGCCTCCTCCTTTTCCAGAAGGATCACATAGCCCCACTGCTCCCCCTCGCCCTGCACGGGAAGGCTCTGCCCCGGACGGATTTCCTCCAGCGCAGCCACAAGTGAAGGCGGAAGATCCGCCGCAGTGTCCTCCAGCCTTTCCACAGTCAGCCCCTGTTTTTCCAGAGCGGCCGGGTCGCTTTTTCCCCCGTTGCGCGCAGCATCGACCCTGGCCTTCACGGGGCCGCTGACGGAAAGGTATGTATAGCGCGCAGGTTCCTCCGCCAGTTCGGGATGCTCCCGCATGAATGCGGAGACATCCTCCGGCGAGGGGCTGATACCCGCAGCCAGCGTAGTCTGCCACAGTTCCAGCTCAAGACGCGCGGACATCTGTTCCCTCCACAGGGCAGGGTCGATGCCCTCATCTCTGACAAAAGCGTCAAATTCCGCGCCAGGTTCCACTCCGTATCCGGCGCTGACCCGGCGTTCCTCCCGGAGCCTTTCCGCTTCGGAAACGGCCAGTCCGCGCCTTTCCAGCTCTTCATGGACAAGCCTCTGGGCCACGAGCGTCCACAGGCAGGACGCATAGTCCGCCCGCAGTTCGTCAAGCGAAAGCGCCTGTGCCGCCTCGCTTCCGGCCGTGCGCATGTCATACAGGGCTTCCACCTGCCGGAGCGATACGGCATGGCCATTCACCACGGCCAGCGTGCCGGGCGCCGCGCCGTCCAGACCGACGACACGCCGGATTTCATCACGGGCGGAGTTCAGGAGCCTTTCTCCCCGATCCGTCAGCCAGCTTTTCGCCTCCTCAAGCAGTGCCGCGCCGCCGGACTCCGGAGCGGATTCCTCCGCCGGAGAGCAGCCGGGCAGGCAGTACGCGCCGACTGTCAGAAGCAACGCCAGCGCAGGAAAACTCTTTTTCATCAGGTTCCCGTTTCTTTATATTTGGAATGATTGCCTGCACAGGGGCGTTCAAGGCGCGCGGGCTGCTCTCCGCCCTGTTCCACGCTCTTTTCCCCATCGGAAGCAGCCTCGGCGGAGGCGGCCCCGGACGGGAGCAGCGATGCAAGCAGACTGCGGGCGTCATCCAGCCGGAGCGGCAGAGACAAGGAAACGTCGAGCCGCAGTTCCATGCTGGCCGGAGGAAAAAGGCGGGCACGCTCCGCATGAGCGGTAATCAGGCGCACCAGAGCCTCGGGCCGGACGCAGCTCTGGCCATCGGCCCAGGTAACGCGAATTCTGTCCGGAAAAAGATCCGCCCGGGCGATGCCAAGCCGGTTGACCTGCCACTTGAACGCCAGCACCGAGACAAAGGTTTCCAGCTCCTCTGGCAGCGGACCGAAACGGTCGCGCAGTTCCATGACAACTTCCTGCCGGGCACTGCCGTCCGGAGCGGAAGACAGCATCTTGTAGTACTTGAGGCGCTCCCGACCGTCTCCGATGTAGGTGTCGGGAATATGGGCGGGCAGTCCGAGATTCATTTCCGTTTCCGTCCGCAGCGTCTCGCCTTCACCCTTCAGGCGGGTGACGGCATCCTCCAGCATTTCCAGATAGAGCTCGATGCCTACCCGCGCCATGTGGCCGGACTGCGCCTCGCCGAGGATATTGCCCGCGCCCCGCAGGCGCAGATCCTCCATGGCTACCTGAAAGCCCGCACCAAGGTAATCCATCTCCATGATCACCCGCATGCGCTCACGCACCTGTTCCGGCATATTGTCGATATCCGGCACAACAAAGACCGCATACGCCTGACGATCCGAGCGCCCCACCCTGCCGCGCAACTGGTACAGTTGTCCCAGCCCGAACATCTGGGCCTGATCGACTATCAGCGTGTTGGCCCGGGGAAAATCCAGCCCGGACTCCACAATGGCCGTACAGACCAGCACATCAAGCTCACCGTGCCAGAACCTGTGCATGGCGTCTTCCAGCTCTTTTTCCCCCATCTGGCCATGAGCCATGCCGATGCGGGCCTGCGGCACCAGATCGCGCACGAAGGCAACGGTCCTTTCCATCTGCTGCACCCGGTTGTGCACCCAGAAGACCTGTCCTTCGCGGGCGATTTCCCTCTCCACGATCTGGCGCAGCGCGGCCGCGTCACGGTTCATGAGCATGCTTGCCACGGGTTTGCGTTCAGCCGGGGCGGTTTCAATGACAGAAAGCTCGCGGATGCCGGACATGGAAAGCTGAAGCGTGCGGGGAATGGGAGTGGCCGTCAACGTCAGGGCATCCACATTCTTTCTGAGCTGTTTGAGCTTTTCCTTGTGACGCACCCCGAAACGCTGCTCCTCGTCCAGAATGAGCAGTCCGAGGTTGGGCAGGATCACGTCCTGGGAAAGCAGGCGGTGAGTGCCGATGAGAATGTCGATCTGCCCCTTTTCCGCCGCCCGCAATGTTTCCTGCTGGCGCGCTCTGGGCACGAAACGGCTCAGCAGCCCCACATTGACGGGAAAGCCCGCCAAACGGGCCCGGAAGGTCTGATAATGCTGTTCAGCGAGAACGGTGGTCGGGCACAGCAGAGCAACCTGCCTCCCGTCGCAGGCCGCGCGGAAGGCCGCCCGCAGAGCCACTTCCGTTTTGCCGAAGCCGACATCCCCGCACACCAGCCGATCCATGGGCACGGGTTTTTCCATATCAGCCAGCACTTCCTGAATCGCCCTGGCCTGATCCGGCGTCTCCTCAAACCCGAAGGAAGCCTCGAATTCCCGGTACATCTCGCCCAGCGGCGAATAGGAAAAGCCTTTGGCAACCTTGCGCCAGGCATACATTTCCACCAGGTCGGCGGCAATCTTCTCCACCGCCCTGCGCGCCTTCTCCCGGCTGCTCGTCCAGGCCGTCCCGCCCAGCCGATCCACGGCAGGTTCCGGTCCGTCCCCGGATGCCTTGAACCGCTGCACCACGGACAGCCTGTCCACAGGCAGGTACAGTTTGGCATCGTCGGCGTATTCCAGCAAAAGATAGTCGTTGTCCACGCCCCCGAGATTCATGCGGTGCAGGCCGCCGAAACGTCCGATGCCGTAATCCCTGTGAACCAGCAGATCACCCGGCTTCAGTTCGTCATAGCTGTTCAGCCCCCTGAACGCGCCTGCCGCCGAGCTTCTGCCGCGCCGGGCGCGGGGCTGGAGAATTTCCTCGCCCAGCACCAGGCAGGAATCCCACACCAGTTCCGCTCCCTGCTGGAAGGGGGCGACCAGCGCGAAAAGGCCCCGTCCTGCAGGGTCGTAGCGCAAAGCAGGGTAAAGACCATCCTGCTCTGCCAGCTTCAGGAACTTGCGCCTGCCCCGCTCGGAAGCAAAGGCCAGAAGCACCTGCCGCTTTTCTCCCAGCCAGTTGCGCAGCCCCGCAACAAGCTGCTGCCACGGACGATCCGGATCCGGCCTGCCGGGAAACAGCTCGCTGAAGGAATGACAGGCGCGTTCGGGCAGTTCCACCCCCTTCGTCTCCGTCCCCATGAGCAGCGGCTCCATATGGGCGCGGGGAAAAGTCTCCAGCGCCCGTGCCGCGTCGTCGGCACGGCGCGCCGTCAGATGCTCCGGCTGTTCCAGCCGCGTTTCTTCCGCATCCTTCAGGATATCCTCGCCCCATTGCAGTTCCGCGCGGCGCAGGCTTTCCTCAAGCTCCCGCGCCCCGGGCAGCAGCCACAGGGCGTCTCCTGTCCAGTTTTCCAGAGAGGCGGGGCTGTCGTACGCGCAGCCGGGCATGAGGCGCATATCCCCCTGTTCCAGCGCGCGGGTCATGGAAGCCTCGGCGAACTCGCTCATGACGCCCCGCTGGAACAGCCGCGCCCAGTGGCCGCGCATGGCCTTCCGGCCCGGTGCATCCTGCCGGAGCGGACTGACGGGGAGCAGCGTCACCTCGTCGATTCCCCCCACCGATCGCTGGGTATGAGGATCGAAAATCCGCATCTCGTCCACAGTATCGCCGAAAAACTCAATCCGCACCGGCCTGTCGTATCCGGGGGGCAGCACATCCAGGATGTCTCCGCGCCGGGCCATATCTCCCGCGCGGGAAACCATGCTCTCCCGCCGATACCCCCACTCCGCAAGCTGCTCCAGCACCAGATCGGGCGAGAGTTCCTCGTTTCTGCGGATGACGATTTCCCGCCCCGCGAAAAAATCCACAGGAGGCAGAAAGGGCAGCAGGTTATCCGCCGTCATGATGATGCCCCTGCTTGTCCCATGTCTCAGGGCGTACAGCGCGGCCATGCGGGCAGACCACCCATCCCGCGACAACGAACGGTGATTGAAGGAGGGGAGGGCAATCCACGTCCTTTCCCAGAGAGGTCCTTCCGGAGCGGTTCCCGCGCCCGGAGCCGGAACGTCGGGACGCCCCACGGACATCTCGGGCGAGAACAGCGTCACCAGACCGCGCATGAGGGTCAGCTCCTCGCGGGAACGCACCACCAGCGCGACGCGACGGCCGGCACGCGCGGCCTCGCAGGCAAGACGCGCCGCCGTGGCAGGACCGCCGCGGGTGATGACAAGGGGGCTCTCCGCGCTGAAGCGGGCAAGCAGGGCAGAAATATCCATGGCAGATAACGGGTAAGGTATCACAGGGCAACAAAACAGGGGCCTGTTATAGCCTGTCGGCCCTCGTGTTTCAAGTTCCGCCGGAACCGACAGGAACCATCGGCGCGCTCACATCCCCGATACCCGGACTGCCCCGCGAAGGCCCCCCAAACAGGAAAAGCCTTCTTTCCGTCATATACGCCCGGCGGCGGACATGCTATGTTTTCCGGCGGATGCGCATCCTTCCATGACAACCCCGCCGCATTGAGGCCGAACATGACCCTGCTTGAGCTTTTCCGCAACATCCGCCCCTACGCCCGCCCTTACCGCGGGCTCATCGCTCTGACGCTGGGCATGACCTGTGTGGCGTCCTTCACTGCGCAGGTCAACGCCTGGGTGCTCCGCCATACCGTGGACTCCATCAGTTCGCTTGTTGCCGCGCACAAGAGCCTGATCGACGGCCTGCCGCTGCTGACCGCCATTTCCGCCATTCTGGTCGGCACGGAAATCATCAACGTGCTGATCAGCTTCGGCCAGAAGTATTCCGGCGAGAAACTGCGCATACTGCTCTCCCGTGACATGGCGCAGAGCGTCATTGAGCGCGTTCTCACCTACCGGCTGGCCTTCCACAGCGTGGACGAGAACCAGCCCGGCAGACTTCAGACCCGTATCGACCGGGGGGTGGAAAGTCTGGCCAGACTGGTGCAGAATTTCTTCATCGACATCCTGCCCATGTTCGCCAGTGCGGCCGTGGCTCTGGCCATGATGTTCCAGGCCAATTTCTATGTGGGGCTCACGGCCTTCTGCATCGTGCCCGTCTATTACTGCGTGAGCCGGACGCAGGCCGCGCGCATGGCCGGCTCACGCCGCATGATCAAGCGTCTGAGGGAAAACAAGAGTCAGGGAATTCTCGGCATTCTGGAATCCATGCCCGTCATCAAGTCCTTTCTGCGTGAAGATATTGAGGAAAGCAAGCAGCTCAGCCTCCAGGACGCCCTGACAGACACCCAGATGCGCATCCGCAAGACAAGCTTCCTCTTTGACGGAATGAAAAGCTTCATGGAACAAATCGGCGCGGTGGCCATCATCCTGCTCACCACCTATTTCGTGCTGACCGGAAGCATGAGCGTGGGCGCGATCATGTTTCATCTGCTGCTCTTCAACAATGTCACCGCGCCCATCCGCCGCCTGCATCTGCTCTACGACCAGATGAACGACGCCCTGATCTACGCGGAAGGTTTCTTTGAGGTACTCCATGCCGACGCGCAGGTGGAGGAAAGCGGCACCTACATTCCGCCCCGCGTGGAAGGACGCTTCACCCTGCGCGGCGTGGACTTCACCTATCCCGCCAATGCCACCCCCACTCTGCGCGGCATCGACATGGATATCGAGCCGGGCCGCATCACTGCGCTGGTGGGGCTGTCGGGCGCGGGCAAAAGCACGCTCATCAACCTGCTGGACAAGTTCTACCAGCCGGACTCCGGCGAGATTCTGCTGGATGGAGTTTCCCTGCGCGACTATGATACGCGCGCCCTGCGCGCCAATATCGGCCTGGTACTCCAGAAAAATCACATCTTCCCCGGCTCTGTGGCCGAGAATATCCTCTACGGCAAACCGTCCGCCACACGGGAAGAAGTGATGGAAGCCGCGCGCTGCGCCTTTCTGCACGATCAGATCATGGCCCTGCCCCTGGGCTATGAAAGCCCGGCGGCAAAACTCTCCGGCGGGCAGCAGCAGAAAATCGCTCTTGCCCGCATGTTCCTCAAGAACCCTCCCATCGTCTTTCTGGATGAACCCACAGCCAGCCTTGACGCCGTGGCAGCAGAGCAGATCAAGCTGGGCATGGACGCAATCAAGAAAGACCGCACGGTGATCATCATCTCGCACAGCATCTCGCAGATTATCGACGCGGACAGTATCTACGTCATGCGCGACGGCCGGATCGTCGAACACGGCACCCACCGGGAACTGTTCAACAGCGGCGGGGAATACCATGATATTTTCGCAGCCATGGCCCGCAGCCTGAACATGGACAAAATCGCCCGCACCCTGGACAGGGCGTAGTCCTATTTCCAGACAACGGAAAGCCGGAGCCTTACGCTTCCCTTTCGTTTTCCCGCAGGGCGGCGCGGAACCCGAGTATCCGCTCCCGTTCCCTGCCCTTCACACGGCGCGACTCAAGTATCTTGCGCAGCGTCATGCCCAGCGTCTCCCGATCCGGCGCGCCGCTTCGCAGGTACTCCAGAGTCTCCCCGGGAAAACGCATGTAGCAGACGGAAAGCGCCCAAGCCACGCCCATTCTGGCGTAGTACCCCGGATGCCGGGCCGCGTCGAGGCTTTCAAGAGCCCAGGCAAGATACTCCCGCTCGGGAAAGTACATCATGATCATGACCGCGCCGAAACGCGCTTCAAACTCGCGTTCCGAACGGGGATACGGGGCAAGAGCCTCCCGCAGGGCCTCGCGGTCGAGCGCAAGGGCTTTCAGCCCCGAACAGAAGGAATCGCATACCGACCAGTTGGTAATTTTTGGCACGAAGGCACGCGCCAGAGATGTGCGCTTGCGCCAGGCATTTCCGGGAGAGGACGATTCCATGTCCGCACAGCCGATAACCATGCCCTGGAGCATGACTTCCTCGAAGTACTCCTCCGGATGGGAAACGCGCAGGCATTCCTCCAGCCAGTTCCGCCAGCTCTTCCGCGCCGCAATCCTCCCGGCGAACGCCCGCAGACGGGGCAGCCGCACGCCGATGATGCGTTCGACGCCGGGCAGCAATCCGGAACTGAACGCACGGTATTCCGGCTCGCCCATGCTCTCCAGTTCCCGTCTGATTTCATCCCGCAGCGACATGACGTCCCTCCCCGCCCTGCCCGGCGCTTCGGGCTTTCGGGCGGAGTCCGAGAACAGGCAACACACAAAGCGCTCTATATTCCCGCCAGGTTTTCCATGTCTTCGGAAGAGAGCAGCTTATCAAGATCAAGCAGAATGAGCAGACGATCCTCCAGCTTGCCCACTCCGCTGATATAGTCCGAATCCAGCCCGGATACCACGGCGGGCGCGGGTTCCACGGTATTGGCGGGGATACGCAGCACCTCGGATACGGAATCCACCACAAAGCCCACTGTCATGCCGTTGATTTCGATCACGATAATGCGCGTATCCGTATCCCCTGCCTTGGGTTCGAGGCCGAAGCGGCGGCGCAGATCGATAATCGGAATAACCGTGCCGCGCAGGTTGATCACGCCCTCCACAAATTCGGGAGCCTTCGGCACCTTGGTGATTTCCATGGTGCGGATAATCTCCATGACTTTCAGAATGTCGACGCCGAACTCCTCCCCGCCGATGCTGAAGGTCACCAGTTGGTAGATATCACCGTCTCTCTTGTCCTTTTCACTGGCCATGCCTGCCGCTCCTTATGGTAACTTCGTATGGATCGCGCCGCCGGAACCGCGCGGCTCCATGAGCCTTTTCAGTCTGAAAGCACTCCGGCATGACGCCGTTACCGGCGCTTTTCCGGGAAAGCCCTGCCCTGTACGGAAAAAGTTCCGCTTTTCCCCACCATGGCGCACGGGGCGCTCATACGTCAAGGAATATCATTTCCGCTTCCGGCGTGGAACGGGTCAGCACACAGCCTCCGGCTTCCGTCACTTCAAAGGTATCTTCCACTCCCACCATGCCGAATCCGGGAATGCCGATCTTCGGCTCCAGCGCGACGACCATGCCCTTTTCCAGCGGCATGTCAAACCCTTCGGCAATGGCGGGATATTCGTCGATGGTAAGGCCGAGGCTGTGTCCGAGGAAGGGAACAGCATTTTCTCCCAGCCCCATGAATCCGTCCGCGAACGGCGTTTTCGCCGCACGCGCCAGCGCGTCGCGCCAGATTGCGGAAGGCGGCGTTCCCGGACGGAGCTTTTCCGCCGCGCGGCTCTGTACCTCGCGGCACAGTTCAAAGGCGGCGCGGGCCGCATCCGGCAGGGTCGACGCCTTTCCGCCCCAGAAACACTGGGTCTTGTCCGTCACATAACCGTTATGGCAGAACCCCATATCCACTGTCAGCGGCGCTTCCTGCCGCCAGATCGTGTTCCCGCCCAGACAGGGCAGCGCAGGGTGCTCCCCGCGAAACCCCATGGGGCCGTTATAGTAATGCGGATAATTGCCGGAGTCGTCCGCCGCGACATGTCCGTAAAAAATCTCCTCGCCCGGCGCGCTCATGCGCATCAGCCCGCCGTGGCCGAGATCAAGCATGATATCCACACAGCGGCGGGCGATCTCCCTTTCCGTCATGCCGGGGGAAATGGCCTTCGGCAGGCGAACGCCCAGAGCTTCCCCGTGCCTCTGTCCGGCTTCCCGGATCAGAAGCAGCTCGCACTGAGTCTTGACCGCGCGGGCAAGACGCAGGGCCGCGTCTCCGGGCACAAAACGGATACCGCACATCCTGCTTTGCAGCAGATTCGCCATGTCCCACGGCAGACCGCCCATTTCCACCGCCGCGACTTCACCCGGAGGGCACCCCGCCTCGCCCAGCAGCCCGATCACCTCCCGGAAGGAACGATACGGGGCAATATATGCAAGCGGGCTTTCCATGCACGCCCGCTCCCGCCCCTTGCGCACAAGCAGCGCGCCCTCTCCTTCGAGGGGCAGCCAGTACAGACCGCAGGCCATGGTTCCCGTCAGATAATAAATATTGACGCGGGAAAAAACCAGAAGCCCGGAAGCCTCCGGCGCCGTTTCACGCAGTTTTTCCCGCACCTTCGCGCGGCGCAGTCCGGCCTCTTCCGGAGAAAGACGCTCCAGCGGCGTATAGCGATGCAGTGTTTCCATGCTTTTCCCCCTGGAGAGTTTTGCTCCTGAAAATACCTGCCAGTCGGAACCGTGCCCGACTCGCAGGTTTCACGCCTAGAGCCGTCGCTTGGCTGCTGTCCATGCCTGTACGCCCTGCGGGCGCGGCCTTTCGGCCGCCCGTCGGGGGCAGCGCCGCAGGTGAACCGCAGATACTCCGACGTCACGCGGAGACTCGCCCTGCTCGACTCCGCAAAGCGCTTCACCTGTGAAAAGCTCTAAACTCTTCCGTCCCGGAGGACAAGCTCTTTACTCCACCCGCACAATGTATTTGGCAACGTATGCCGCGCCTGATCCGGTCAGAAAACAGCTCATCTGATCATAAATATAGGCATCGCCACAAGCGCGAAGACCTTTTTTCCCCACTTCAGCAGCCATGAACCTGAAGGCTTCCGCCTGGCCGGCGACCTCTCCCCTGTGGAAGAGTACAGCGTACCGACCGCCAGGAATTTCCCGCACATCGCCCGGCCCGCCTTCCTCCGCGCGCGTAAAAAAATGACATGGCCAGAATTCGCCCCGGCAGGCGTTTCTTTCCGGAATGACCATGCCGAGGGGCGGATCCGCAACATTTCCCCGCTGCATGTCCCAGGCAAGGCAGTCCGCATAACATTCGACGGCATTTCCGCCGCTGCCGAGAATTTTCTCCGGTTTCGTCGGCACGACGGCAACCCACTCCGGCTTTCGCTCTTCAAAAAGCAGGGTATCATACTCCGCGGCAAGGGCCTCTTCCGTCAGGGCGACGAGTTTTTCCAGCATGGCTTCACGCCGGGCAAGGCGCGCCTGTTCCTCCCGCAGAACCCCGGCGCGCTCCCGGAGCAGGCGCAGATACGCGCAGGGGTCGCGGGCTTCCCGGTAGTTCCGTATTTCCCCGAGCGTGCTGCCGGTTTCCCTGAGCAGGGAAATCAGATCAAAGTCGAAGTACTGCTTTATGCCGTAATGACGGTATCCGTTGGCCGAAACATGTTCAGGCTTGAGTATCCCCTCCCGATCGTAGTGGAAAAGGGTCTCCTTCGTCGTGCGGCACAGGCGGGCAAATTCTCCGGTTTTCAAAAAAGTTTTCATTTTTATCCTTCTTCCCTTGACCCTTGGGTTACACCATACTTTATAGTACTTCGCTGCGCCTGAAAAGCCCGCGTATCGGGGCGCGGCTTTTCCGCCGCGCACAGTGGATCGGAACCTTTCGGGCATTTTCAGGATGCTCCCGGAACAGGTTCCGACGCCCTTCCTCTCTTCCCCGAAAAGGAACATGCACAATGAAACTGTCGGAATTCACCGTCGCCCGCGCTGCCTGCGCGTATTTTTTCCTTGGTCCCGGACTGGCCTACGGCATGCTGACTTCGCGTCTGCCCGCGCTGAAAATCCAGACCGGCGCGGACGAGATGCAGATCGGACTTATTCTTCTCTGTCTCGGACTGGCCGCTCTGGTCACCCTTCTCAGCGGTTCATGGCTCATTGCCCGCTGGGGCAGCAGAACCATGCTCCGTCTCGGCTCCGCCGCCCTGCTGCCGGCTCTCCCTCTCTGCGGCTTGGCCGCCACGCCTTTTCACCTTGGACTGGCCTGCGGGTTGTTCGGACTCAGTGTGGGTCTGACGGACATTTCCATGAACGCTCAGGGAATACAGCTCGAGCGGCGTCATCGCTCACCGTGCATGTCTCTCCTGCATGCCTCGTACAGCCTCGGCTGCGTTCTTGCCTCTCTGACCGGCGCTCTGTTCGCCGCGCTGGAAATCAGTCCCTTCATCCATTTTTCCTGTATCCTGGCACTGTACGCCTGCCTCCGCCCCTTGGCCGTACCGCGCATCCTGCGGGATGTCGCGGAGGAAAGAACGGCCCGGGAACGGTCTTCCCGCATCCCGCCGTTCTTCATCATGGCATGCGGACTGCTTGCCATGTGCACCTATGCCGCGGAAGGTTCAGCCGCGGAATGGGGCAGCCTGCTGCTCTTCACCGCAAAAGGAGCCAGCGAGCATACATCAGCTCTGGTACTCGGCGTCTTTGCGGCATCCACCGCCCTTTTCCGCCTGATCGGAGACTGGCTGCGGAACCGGGTGGGCGACTTCCGGCTGGCATTCGGCGGCTCGCTGCTGGCGGCCCTCGCCATGGGCGTTGTTCTGGCTTCTCCCTGGCCCGGCCTCTGTCTTGCGGGATACGCCTGCATGGGCGCGGGGCTTTCCATCATCATACCCATTCTTTTCAGCCGTGCCGGAACATATCCGGGCGTCACCCCCGGTGAAGCCAGCGCCGTGATATCCGTTCTTGCCTACAGCGGCCTGCTGTTTTTCCCGCCCACGCTGGGCTGGATCGCACACAGGGCAGGCCTGGCCAACGCGCTTCTTGCGGTGTTCGCATTGTGCTGGGTGCTGTGCGCTGGAACCCTCCTGCTGAGAACCGGGAAAAGGCGGCCTTCCTGAACCCGGAATGTCAGCGGCAGGCAACAGGGCGTCCCCTTCCGCTCCTCTCTGCCCCCGGTCCGGAGCATGGCTCCGAATCCGGGGGCTTTCATGCTCCGAAGCTCACGGCGTCCCTGTGCCATCAAATCCATATCTGTTTCCCGGCGGGACTCCCGGCGCAAGATTGCTAAAAAGAGTCTTCCGGTGTATTGTATTTCCGTTTTTTGTCCCGAATTTTCTTGTACCTTATTTCCGCTTCGCCTTGCGGAGCGACCATCCTGACGCAAGGACACCTCATGTTGTTTGACGACAGGCTGCGTGATCTGCTGAGCGCGGCCCAGAGCATCGCCATTGTCGGCGCGAAGGACAGGCCCGGTTCACCTGTGGAACATGTGGGGCGCTATCTGCTGGAAGCGGGATACCGGATATTCCCCGTGCATCCTGTACGCCGGGAAGTCTGGGGGCTGCCCGCGTTCCGTTCTCTCGGCGAGCTTCCCGCTTCCCCGGACGTTGTCTGCCTGTTCCGCGCCCCGCAGTACTGTCCGGAACACGCGCGTGAGGTTCTGACGCTGACGCGCCTTCCCCTTCTGTTCTGGATGCAGGAGGGCATACGCAGCCCCGAGGCAGGACAGATCATGGCCGACGCCGGAGTTCCCGTGGTGGAGGATATGTGTATGGAAACCGTACACAGACGCCTTTTTCCCTCCTCTTCCCGCTGTTTTTCCTGCCGCCGCTGCGGACACTGCTGTTCCGGACGCGGAGGTATTGTTGTCGGGCCGCGGGATCTGCTCCGTCTGGCCGATTTCTTCCGCATGAGCGCGGAGGAATTTCTGGAACGCCATACGGAAAACATGAGAGGCAAAACCATGCTTAAAACAGGTCAGGACGGTTTCTGCGCCTTTTTTTCATCCGACAGCGGCTGCACCGTGCATGTGGTCCGTCCCGATGTATGCCGTGCATGGCCCTACTTCCGGGGCAATCTTGTGGATCATGTCAGTTATGCCCTGGCCCGGGAAGACTGTCCCGGCATCTCGTCCAATTGCGTGCATCCGGTTTTTGCGCGGGAGGGCTTTGCCTACCTGAACGCGCACAAACTGCTGGCTCGTGATTCAGCCCGGGAGGGACGCGCGCTTGTGGTTCATGAGGATGAACTGCCGCCTGCTCCGGAAGCTCCCGCATACACCGGGGAATATTCGGCATGAAATCCGCCGCTCCCAGCCTTGCGGAATGTTACCGCATCCTCGGCGTGCCCCAGGGCGCAAGCCTGGACGAAATCAAGCACGCCTATCGAACCAAGGCATTCGCGCTGCACCCTGATCTCAATCCCAGCGCGGGCGCGAGCCGTCAGTTCCAGCAGCTCAATGAAGCCTATGTCATCCTGATCCGTCTTCTCGACTCCCGTGCCGGAGGCAGGAAAGCCTCTGGCGCATCCCCCTCTCCGGACGAACGTACCAGCCGCAAGGGGCGGGAAGCATACAGGGAGCAGCAGGAGCGCGAACGGAAGGAAAAGGAACGCCGGGAATGGCAGGAAGCCGAGCGGCAGGCCCGAGAGAGAGAGGCGCGGCAGGAGAAGGAGCGGCGAGAGGCTGAACGCCGCGAATGGCTGCGCCGGGAAATAGAGCGGCAGGAAGCCGAACGTCTGGCCCGGCAGGAGCAGGCGCGGCAGGAAAAAATCCGCCAGCAGGAAGCCCGCGCGGCGGCGGAGCGGGAACGGGAGGAAAAGCTGCGCCAGGCCGGCGAACAGAAGCGCCCCGAAACTTACCGCCGCAGCTACTCCCGGACGCATGCGGCCCCGGACGCGCCTGGAAACGCGGGGGACGCCTCCGCCCATGCGAATCACATGGCCTTCAATACGCGCTTTGACGCCGCCGGAAGCGAGGAGGACGCCGGAGACGGAACAAAACGGGAAACGCTGCTGCGGGATCTGCTTGAAGATCCTTTTGCCCGCCGCGTCTATGAAGATATCTACAGCGAAATCCAGCAGCGTAAAAATGCCCCGGCCGATCCCCCGAAACCGAAAAAGCTCAGTATGGAATGGGGCAACAAGAACTTCCAGCTTGATCTGACGGATGGCCTCGGCGGCGCGATCAAAGACTGGATGCGCGGACAAATCGATGAGGAACAGGAGTTGTATTTCCCGGCTTCATCCCTTTTTCCCGGCGCCCGCGTCCGCCTGCAGATCAGGCAGGGCTTTTCCCGTAAGCCGCGTACCCTGGAAGTCACCCTGCCTCAGGATTTTGTCGTGGGCAAACCTGTCCGTCTGAAAGGCATGGGCAAAAAAATCGGGCGCTGGCAGGGAGATCTGTATCTGACTTTCCGGGTCAAAAAATAGTTTCCGGCATGTGTCCGCGCCCTGGATTGCTCTTGCTGACGGTAAAGGTTAAGACAAGCCGGAGAACAGGCTCCCGAGCGCCGGAAGGCGGAAGTGCGGCGGCATCAATCAGTTTTGCAACAGTTCCATAACAAAGGATGAAGGGATGAATCTTCTCATTTTCGGACCCAATGGCAGCGGCAAGGGAACACAGGGCGCTTTGCTCATGGAAAAATACGGCGTGGCCCATATTGAATCCGGCGCGGTATTCCGCCAGCATGTGGGGCAGGGTACGGAGCTGGGCAAAAAGGCCAAGGAATATATGGATCGCGGCGAACTGGTGCCCGACGACATCACCATTCCCATGATCCTCGACATCCTGAGCAGGCAGGGCGACAAGGGCTGGCTGCTGGACGGCTTTCCGCGCAACATGGAACAGGCCCGCAAGCTGCATGAGGCACTGGACAAGGCCGGAATGCACCTTGATTATGTGGTGGAAATCCTCCTGCCCCGCCAGGTGGCGAAAAACCGCATCATGGGCCGCCGCCTCTGCGCGGTCAACAACAACCATCCCAATAACATCTTCATTGACGCCATCAAGCCTGAAGGCGACAAATGCCGTGTATGCGGCGGAGCACTTTCCGCACGCGCCGACGACCAGAATGAAGAGGCCATCAACAAGCGCCACGACATCTACTACAATGACGTGGACGGCACTCTTGCCGCGGCCCACTATTTTAAAAAACTGGCCGGGCAGGAGCCCCGCATGACCTATATCGAACTGAATGGAGAGGGGAGCATAGACAGCATCCGGGAAACGCTGCTTTCCAGGCTGAACTAAAGGTTTTCCGCCCTTAAATGCATAATGCCGGACATTTTTCCGGCATTATGCATTTAAAGAGCGTTTCCGCTTTGAGCATGCTCCCGAAAACGTTTCAGGGGCTGAACGGGACGAGATTCACCCTGCCGGTGTCGCCCCAATTCACTGGCTGCGCGCCCTGTCGAACGGCGGGACGGACGCGCTCATGCTGTTCCTGCAAGTGACGGCAACGACGCAGGGTCAGACGGCAAATAGCCATGCCCGGCGCGGCTCTCCATGACGCCCGGCCTCGCAATGCCTGGCACGGCTCTCGCTTGCGTTTTGCGCGGAAAACGCTGCGCTCGTGCTACGCGCCCCGCCGAACGGCGGGACGGACGCGCTCATGCTGTTCCTGCAAGTGACGGTAACGACGCAGGGTCAGATGGCAAATAGCCATGCCCAGCGCGTCCGTGGTATCCGGCGCCCAGTTGTCGGTGGAATAGCCGAGCATCTGCCCCACCATGAACGCCACCTGCGATTTATCCGCTCTGCCGTTTCCCACCAGCGATTTTTTCACCAGCGTGGGCGCGTATCCGTTTATCCGCAGGGCACGGGACGCGCATGCCGCAATGGCCACTCCTCTGGCCTGCCCCAGCTTCAGTGCGCTGGAAACATTTTTGGATGTGAACACCTGTTCCACGGCGGCCTCTTCCGGTTTCCACCTGTCCAGCACCCCGCACAACTCATGATAGATGCCTGCCAGACGCTCCGGAAAATCTCCCGTCCCGGCCCTGATATCACCACAGGCCACCAGCTCCAGCACACCGGAACGCTCGCGCACCACTCCCCATCCCGTCACCCTTGAGCCGGGGTCGATACCGATTACCGTTACCGTATTCAATCCGCTGTTGTCCTGCACGCGTATCCCTCCCCTGATATACGACACATTACTGAAAACATGGCGGCACTCTTTCAGAAAAGCGCGCGGCAGACAAGAGTTCCCCCCCCCCGTTCCCCCGCTCTTTTTTGAGCCGCCCCCTCCCGGAGCATTCTGCAACTGAAAATCCGCCGGCCAGTCACTCTTCTCTGCCCCGCAGGCTTCACGCTTTTTCAAAACGGA